>BNJU01005418.1_pt1 | contig 88481 bp, 177 predicted proteins | sample 8539281 | NCBI WGS metagenome assembly BNJU01 (sample SAMD00202456, study PRJDB9452) | human saliva metagenome | isolation source: human saliva | place: Japan
TTTTGCCAAACCATGGCGGAACGCCATCGACCAACCGAAGCGCTGCGCACGAACACGACGTCCAGCCAGCGTCCAAATCTCCGCTCACCTCCGGCAGCACGGCTGACCCGGATGAATCCCAGGCTCTTTGCGAAAGGGCCCGGGAGGCCATATTGGTCTGCATCCAGGACACCGACCATGATGTGGACGCGACCCCGAGCATGGTCAAGAAGAGCACCCAGACGATCCGACCGACCCTGTTGGAACGCCTTCCTCGGCCACATACACGGAGTGCTCAACGGTGTGGAGATAGCGCCTTGTCGCGGAACGACGTCCCAACTGGCGAAGCCGACTTCACCTGACCATTCTCCTCGGAGGACCAGGACAGGATGTCCTTGGTCTCTGGTGCCGCCTCAAACCAGGCGGCGCGTCTCGAGAGTGACCGGCCTCGATGTCATAGGAGGCGGTGGTGGCAACCCCACCTCGTTGTGTAGATCTCACGATGGCTGGAGATCCTCGCGATTGGCGGGAGCGGACTGCACACGTGGCATGGATCTCGTCCCAGAGCTCACTACAGCCCTGCAACGACATCTCGAGGCTAGAAACCGAAAAACAAACGAACATCCTCACCTCGGCCAGGAACAAATTCCCATTCACCGCCCAGGTTAACCTTTTGACATTGTTTCCACGCTCGTACGCACGTCTGGCCGAACCACGAACCCGACCGCCGTCCCAATCTGACAGCAACATCTTCTCAAGCACAAGATCCCTCAACATTCGATTCACGACGAGAAAACATGGAACTGCGAGGATCGTCTCAGCCCAACATACGATAGGTCTCGCCGAGAAATTCACTCTCACGAACTCCCAGTGTCCTTCCCATCAATTAGACATCGAGCATGAAACAAAACCTTACAGCCCCTCGGCATCCGCCAGCACTGAGCTCTTCGCCAAACACACCAACACCCCAAAAACCCCACCAACAACAACCAACCCCCACTATGGCAGCCGATCAGGCAGAACAATCCACCGAGACCACGGATGCCCCCGGATCAGCCGCCATGAGACCCCGCCCAATTTCGATGATTCGTGCGCGTAGAGCAGCTGACCGATGAAACCCTTCCAGAGAAACAAAGGCAGACGTCTGCTGTCAGTGATAGCACCGCTGGCTCCTGGGATTGCGATCAGCATCGTCGCACGGTTCGCGGTGCCTCATCAGCCAGGTGCAGATCATGGTTTCACACCGACCCCAGGCACCTCGGGAATATTCCTCGGAATACGTTGGCGTCGACAACACTCCCACGACACGAAAACTCCAGCAAGGCCGAAATCTCCTGACAGCATGAACGGAAGCAATGAGGCTTATTCGCAGGTTGCCCGTCAGACCCGAACCGTTTTCGTGGGTGATAGTACTGCCGCGGGCGTGGATCAGGTGTTGGAAGTCCCGCTCATGGTGGCGATAGGGTCCCCGTACCCCCAGGTCATTGGTATGGTGAAGCGTTCGCAAGATGCGGTGTTGATGGGGCAGGCTGTCCTGTGGCGTTGTTGGATCGCGGTGGCGACGGCTTGGGTGAGTCGGGTAAGGCCTTCCGTGGTGGTGGATGAGGTCCACTTGCCGTCATCGGTGGAAGGAGTCTGTTGACGATTTCATCGGTATGCCCGGCGATTTCACGAAAAACGTCCGGTGAAGAGGACGGTACCGGGAAGCAGCGCTACTCTTGGGCTTGAGGTACTGCTGAGAGCGGGGTTACGTCTCTTCCGGTATGGAGGATGACGGCTGCGATGCCAGGCTGGACAGGCCGATGGTGCCTACGGTCAGGTCGCGGCTGGTGGCTGTGATGTTCTGAGGACCAGAACGCTTGGGGCTGTTGTACGAGGGGCAGGATGCTGCGAGTGACACCACCAACAGGAGTGGTGGGTGGACGATGCCTCGATGGCGTTGGGCACAGACGTTCCTCGGGTGTGGGCTCATGAGCGTGGGGAGGACGGGGTCTGGTTTGTCGCGCATGGCTCTCAGAGAGAGTTAGCTGATAACCCTGTGGGGTAACCTACTCGCTGCGCTTGCAAAGAGGGTTCTCACAGAACGGCCAGCCGCCACTAGAGACGCATCCGAAAATAAATAGATTGGGCGGCCTGTCTCAGATAGAATAGATGTCGAATAAAACATCAACGAAACGAGCCGCTGAATGTATGCTAACAACACAGGCCTCAGTTGACGATCAGTTCAACGCCTCTACGAGCGCCTCAAAGCGGCAATACGCAACAGTCTTAAACAAGACAAAACCGGTGCGATTCCCGACAGTTTCGTAGCAGTATCAGAGGGCACCTGAGGTGACGCGTTGAAGCATCTGAGAGACGAAACCGCGCCCAGGCCGAGCTTGCTGAAAGTCACAGCGTGTCTCAATCCACCATCAGCCGAGCCATCACCGCCGCACAGATCTGCTGGCCGACCGTCTAGCAGAAGAGCGTCCGACCCCGTGGGCACCCAAATGCTAGAAACATCATCGCTGACAAAGGCTACATCGGCCGCGGACTCCACATCTGGCTGCAGAACCCAACCCGGACGAAAACCAACCGAGCTGGAAAAGACCATAACCAACGAATCGAGTCCACATCAGATGGCCCACCGAACGAGCCATCGCGCACCTCAAAACCTGGCGCATCCTCCACACCATCTACCGCCGCCCATACTCAACATTCCAAACCACACAGTCAACGCCATCACTAGGATCATCTGGGACCCTGTGAATAAGTTTCCAGTTGTCCTCCAAGAAGACCCGCATCATTTCCTGGAGGAGGACGTGATCCACCACTTCGTGTTCTCCGCCCTGGGGTGACCGCCACAGAAGACCGGTTTTCTCCGGCCGGGAGCGGCGCTCCCGCACGGGGGTTATTCCGGGCCGCAGCGTCAGCGTTCCGTGTACGTCGCGGCGATGGCCCTTCACGGCCAGCGCCAGTCGAAGCATTCACCCGTGGGCCCAGGCCTCGAACTGGTCCGCGACGACGACCACGGGTGGCCGGAGCTTCCTGAGGTGAGCTCACCATCGCCCGGTCGACGATGTCGCTCAGATCCACCGCCATGCGCATGGACGGCCCCCAGACCACCGTAGTCCACCTGTCCGTTCTCCTCGACGCTCTCGTCATAGCCGTTTGCGTTAGACAGGCCCGCCCACCGCCGACCGCCTCGTGGTTTCCTGGCTGCAGCGGTCCCTGACGAGCTGAGGCAGGCCTCGCCTCCCAGGATCTGGTGCCTCGGGGTCTGGACGTGAGGTCACCTCACCGCCACGCGGTGTGGTCCCGGCCCAATCGGGCGGTCAGCTCGGCGTCGGTCTCGGCGTAGGCGCACGGCGTGATCTGGCTGCGTCCTCCACCTTCTGGGGTGTTCTTGTCATCCCACAGTGGGTTCTGAATCTGAGATCAGTTTCCATCAACCGATTTGGGCACTCGACCCCGTCGTCCGCCAGGGCCGCATGGCCGAGGTGTGAGAAGAGCGACGCCATGATCATCGCCCCCGTTCGTCAACGGCGTAATGGCCTCCCCGTTCGTACCAGCGGCCAGTTCCGATTGCAGTTCCCAGGCGTTCATCGCTCAGCTCCACCGTGGTCAGGTGGAGCGACTCTGGGCCTGCGGCGAGCCGTCGAGGAGCATGATCTTCGGACGCCTCCCCTCCAACGTGACAGGACCCTGAACGGTGAGTTGCGCAATGGCGTCGTACATCTGCTGGGAGCGATAGCCCCTGGGACGCAAAGGCGGTACTGAGGTAGGGTCCCGCTGGCCTCGGACGACCGGTCGATTTGCCGGGACGATGATCCCGTCGGCCGGGCTGAGCACGGCCGGCATGTCCGAAGTGCATAGAAACCCCGCCAGTCGTAGCTGGAATCCCAGCTGGGGCGGCCAGCGGCCATCAGCTGTTGTCCGCCCGTGGGCGACGCTGTCCCGCCCGTCGGCCGGAGCCTTGACGGGCCGCACCGGTACTGCCCGGGGCCCGGTAGCCGATGTCACCGGAGGCGGTGGCGAACAGGATGTTCTCCGCCGGATTTCCATCAGGCCGCCGCGGTCGAGACCTCCCTCGCATTCCTGGCGCGGCTGAGCGCAATGAACGACTCGCCGGTCCTCACCGGGCATCAGTCGCGGTCCACTGCAGGGCCACCGAGAGGTTCTCCGCGCGCCGGGAACCGGCCTGAATTGTTCGTCCGGCGCGAACAGCCCGGAGACGATGGGGCGTGCACCGAGGTCCGCACCCGGATCCGACGTCCTCGCCACCAGCGACCCGGATCGTCTCGGTACGGGTCTGATAGGCCAGGCACCTTGCCGTCGCGCTGATAGGAATTTCGCCGACGTTCTCCTCGACCACCAGTGTCGCTGACGTCACCATCAAGATTGGTCAGTCCCCTGCGCCATCGGCATTGCGCCCGATCATGACTCGGAAGGCTCGGGCCATGGAGAACCCGGGAACGTCGAAGGTGCATTCACCGTTCAGCTGCTCGCAGTGCAGACCGACCTGAACCAGACCGAGGGTAGGCGATCTGAAGGTGGGGTCGTTGCCGATGATGGGTTTCCGATGCGGTGTGCTGCCCCCGAGATCGCGAAGGAGTTCGGATCCGATCCCCGGCCGTCGCCCAGCAGATGCGGCGCGGCTCAGTCGCCTGCTGGACGCTCTGAGCGCCCTGATGGCGTCGCCGGAACTCAGCGAGGGTGTTTCGCCGCCGGTCCCGGGCGACTGCGAGGCGATGCGATCAGGCTGGGGGACGGCTCGACAGTCCTCGGATTCGTTTCCGGGTTTCCAGCGGCAGCGGCTCAGCCAGCGGATAGTCGTGCACGTGGCCGCAGGTTGCTCCGTCGTCTCCCTCGCCCGATGATCGGCCTGCGTCCTCCTCGAACCGCGGGAACAGTTCCCTCCACCGCCGCCGGACTACCCAGTTTCTGCAGGTACCCCATGCGTCTTGATCTCGGCTGTATGGGTGTCTGCCTCAGGCCTGAATTCAGCTGCTTGAGCGAGACCATTGAATCGATGCTCGGTCCACGTGCTCGATATCGGCGACGGGCAGCTCGCAGGCCCAGCACGGCGTACCACGGGCCAGCTGCCACGGCTGCTTTCCCGATATGTAGGCGTTGATGCCCTCGGCGTAGGCCTCGTAGAACCCGCGGGCCTCAGCGACAGCAGGTCCATTCTTTTCTGCCACCCGGCGCAACCCCATGGTGCGCACCAGATGTCCGATTCCTTCCCGGACTCCCCACGGTTCCGCCAGGCGACCCGGAAGCCATGACGCGACAGGTCCATCTGAAAGAAAGCGCTCCTGCGTGCACGTATCCCCTGCGCGAAGAACAGGTCGTGGTCGGTGGTGGCATAGATGAGGTACGGCCCGGTCGTCAGCAACACCCTGATCTCGGCGCGTGGTCCGCCTCAGGATGACCTCACCGGAGTGTTTCGGCAGAGGTCCTCTCAGCACCACGACCACAGCAAGGACCGCCACCAGGATCAGTGTAACGGCAACCTGAGCACGGTGAAAAGCACTGGCGGGAAAGTTCTTTCTTTTGACATGTCTCATCTCCAGAGAGGTATCTTCGATCCCTCCCCGTTCCCCACACTATGGCCGGAACCCACGAGAACGTTATTGCCTTCCGTTGTGGCAGACATCTGTCCGTGGTCCACCATTCCTCGTCAGGGCCTTCCCCACTGACGCGGTACGGGTTCTTTCAATGCTGTGACGAACGTTCGATGGTTGGAAGAAAGTCCATCAGCGCGTGTTGGTCCTCCAGACGCACTCGCACGTTCGGTGATCCGTGTCCCGCCGCTCATCACCACCGACTACGCCTTCGCAGCCTTTTCCGCAGAGGCCCAGCCCGCCAGGTCGCTCTCCTGTTGATCGCGGAGGGCGATCATCTCCGGGAAGGCGTCGGGGTGCAGGCGAATGACGGATTCCTATAGCGGCCAGGCCACCCGCCACGTCGTGGTTGTAGCCGGGGTGCCGTCGTCGTCGAGGCCAGCAGGGTCACGTCGACGCCCCTGCCGCTGAACCGCCCCATCCGCCGCAGCATCTGTTCCTGGATTGAAGTCGTAGAGGTCGCCGATGAGGACCATCACCGTCTCGCGCGCGCTGCACCAGGTGTTCGCAGTACGCAAGCGCCTTGCTGGTGTCCGTGCCGCCGCCAGAGCTGGGTGCCAAAGATGACGTCGACGGATCGCTGAGTTGATCGGTGAGGTCCACGACCGATGTGTCATAGACCACGAGGTGGGTTTTCACCGCCTTGATGGAGTGCCAGCACGGCTGCGAAGATGCTGGCATAGACCACCGACGTCGCCATGGAGCCCGACTGGTCAACCACCAGTGACGATCTCCGCTGGAAACCGTTGTTTGCGGCCATATCCGATGAGCCGCTCAGGCACGACAGTGTTCAATCCCGGGAAGGTAGCTGCCCAGGTTCGCCGCGATCAAAGTTCGCGACCAGTTGATGTCATTCAGGTGGGGCCGGTTGGTGCGAGCAGCCCGGTTCAACGCACCCCGAACCGCCTGCTGCACCTTGTCGGCGAGTTTCTCCTCCACCGCTTGGACCACCCGGCCACAACCTCGCGGGCGCTGGCCCCTGGCCTTCTGCGGCATGACCCGTCCCAAACCGGCCAAGGTACACTCGGCGCACATCGGCCTCAACGCCTCCAGCATCTCCGGTTCCAGCAGCAGCTGCTTTTCGAGGCCCAGCCGGTCGATAGCATCGGCTCTGCATCACCTGCACCACCCGCGACGGAAAATAGGTGCGGATGTCACCGAGCCATCGCGCCACCCTCGGCGCCGAGGCACCGAGCCCGGTACCGCGTTTCTCCTGCCTCGCCGCCTGGTCTGTCGTAGAGGGCAGCCAGGGCGGCGTCCATGGCGGCATCCTGCCGGGACAGGGTCCTTCAGTGCTCTCCGGGCGGTTCCCAGCAGCAGCCGCCAGACGCCGGTCACGTTCGTCGTTCATCGTGCGCTCTCCAAGATCTCGTCAACAGTTGCGAGCACCACCGCGAACTCGGTCAGGTCCGGTTCCTCCTCGACCATCGGGTCGACTCCGTCGAGGTTCGCGACCTTCCCGCCAGAGCCTCGCCGTTCGGGTCGTTCCCAACCGCCGAAAGCCCGCCGAACCACTGGAGCACGTCGGTGAATGATTCCTCCGATAGTCCCATCATCCCAGGTGTCAACACACTTTCAGCAGAGCCGGGGAGTGGAGCAGCAGCAATGAGCTTCCCGACAGCACCCCTCAGCCTGCAGGCCGCCTGCTCACCCGGTGTATGGCCTCCGACAGGCCAGCGACAATCGCTGCTGCACCTCGTCGACTCGGTCGCCGCTGTCGAACAGCAGTTCGATAAGGCGTCCGGCCAACAGACCGAAGGTCGTACAGATCGGCGCGGTCAGCACGTGTTCCGCCACAGCTGTTGGGTTTGTTCCCGAGCAGCCCGACTGCGGCGTTCACCGTGTCGATCAGCTTCCGGTACTGGTCAGCTTGCCCCCAACCCGCCCAGGGCAACGGAAAACCCCGCGCAGGCTCGCCCCAGGAGGCCGCGACCACATCCCCAGGCGCCGGTGTCGGTGCCGACGCACGCCGTCGCAGCGATACGCCTCGCACGAGATCGGGAAGCGCTTCCAGCAGCCGCGCTGACGTCGGTCTTCGCCGCCGCCCGGACATCCAGAAGCCGCAGTAGCCGGGCATGGCCGCGGGCAGGTCGGCGGCCAGCGCCCCGTTCACGCCTCGAGTCACCCCGGCCAGGTCGCCGACGTCGTCCAGCAGCCGGGCCGCCGCGGCGGTCTCAACGGTGTTGCCCCAGCGCGCCGCGTCCACGACAGCGATGGAGAGTTCCGGTTCCCCACAGCAGACGCCAACTTTCTTTGAAGGTGCCGGTGCCGGAACTTCCCGTGGTGTGCCCCAGTCGATGCCGGAGGATCCCTCAGGCGCCTGAGGAAACAGGATCTGGCAAGGCCGTTTTCCTTGCGCAGGTCGAGGTCGATTTCCTCTGTGGCCTCCTGCGTGAGTCTGAGTCGTCGCGCGGTCGCCGTGAGGTCCGCATCGAACGGTGTGCGGGGCACATCATCGGGCACCTCCCAAGCAGTTCACCGACGATCGCCTCCCATGCGACCAGGTCGAGGGCCAGATCGCTTCCTCGCACAGCACCGCCAGGGTGGCCTCCTGCACCTCGGGCAGCCTGGGCATGCGGCTGCGCAGTACCGCGAGAGCATCAGCCAGCCGGATGCCCTCGATGACGTGTGCGGACGAGGTGGGCAGGTCGTGTTCACGCAGCACGGCACCGACGTGGGTCAGCCAGCGTTCAACGGGACGGTCGGGGGCAGCGAACAGGTGGTGGTACCAGCCGGGGGAACGAACACCGGCCCCGTATCCAGAGGAGGCGGCCAGCCCGCCGTGGGACCACGGCACCCAGGTGAGCTGAGTTTTCACCTTCGGTAGCTGCTTCAGCAGGGCGTTGTCGTCGGCCACCTTCACCTTCGCGGTCAGCGCCGGAACGTGGTAGGCCCCACACACCACCGCGATCTTCTCGTGAGCGCGTTTCGCCGCTCGCAGCGCCTTGCGCATGTGCCTCGCGCAGCAGGGTTTCCCGGTCATCGTCGTCGCCATTCTCACGGACTGCGGCCATGGCCCTGCGATCACATCGAAGACGTTCTCATCACGCTGCTCGACGAGATCCTCCACCACCGTTCCGGATCATCGTGTCCGGCGGCCCCGGCCAGCAGGCTCAGCGGATCTGTTTCACTCGTGCGTTCCTCCCGGGAGCGGGCGAGGCCAAAGCAGGCTGGGAAGGTCGATAACTGACACGTGCCGGGAGTTGCGGGTAGCCCAGTCGAGAGCCCGCCATTCGGGTGAGAAAGTGGCGAACGGCCAGAACGCGGCCCGGGATGGCCTCGCCGGTGACCCACGCCAGCAGCGCGACCGGGGTCTCAGACCGCCACGTGGGAGACCATCGCGTCGGCGTCCGTGGGTCCTTCGATGAGGATCGCATCGGGAGTGAAGTCATCGAGGGCCTGCAGCAGAGACCGGGCGATCCTGTCCGTGGTGACGGATCCCGTAGATCCGAATCTCGCCTGGGACGGGCCTTTCGATCACCGCGCCACCTGACGGCAGGCACGGTAGAAGTCCTTCCAGTCGACGCGTTCCCGCACCACCGTCTGGAGGTAGTCCTCGCCAGATCACCTGGTCGGCCACCGGATCCTTCCACCACTGCCCCGACGATGCCCGCCGCGACATCCTCGGCCCGCAGCACACCGTCGCCGAAGTGCGCGGCCAACGCCAACTCCGTTGGTCACCACCGAGACCGCCTCGGCGGCGCTGGAGGTGGCGGACGGGGTTTTCAGAGAGGTCCGGCTGTCCTCGGTGTGTCCCTGCCGCAGCTCTCGGAAAGACCGTCACGACGCGGCGGATCTCGGCGACGCACCGGTGGCCCCGGCAGCTCCAGAGAACGTCCCAGTTCGGCGACACGTTTGGTGACAATCCTGAGTCTCCTCCGGCACTCGAGGGCAGCGGCAGCACGACGGTGTTGAAACGAGCCGCAGCGCGCTGGAGAGATCGCTGACACCGCGGTCCCGGTCGTTGGCGGTGGCGATCAGGTTGAATCCGGCGCGGGCCTGCACCTCCATGCCCAGTTCCGGCACGGGCAGTGTCTTTCGCTGAGAGTGGTGATCATGCCGTCCTGAACATCAGATGGCATCCGGGTGAGTCTTCGACCCGGGCACTGGCGCCACGCTCCATCGCGGTCATGATCGGTGAGGGCACCAACGCCGCCTCCGAAGGACCCTCCGCGAGCAGAGCGGGCATAGTTCCAGCCGTAGCGCACAGCCTCCTCGGCGGTACCTGCGGTGCCCTGCACCAGCAGCGTCGAATCACCGAGAACCGCGGCTGCCAGGTGCCTCGAGACCCACGACTTGGCGGTAAGCCCGGCACCCCCAGCAGCAGCAGCGCCCGGTCGGTGGCGAGCGTGGCCACGGCGACCTCGATCAGCCGTTGGTTTCCACGTATTTCGGGGTGATCTGTGTCCCGTCTGGCAGGGTCGCACCCATCAGGTACCGCACCACCGCCCAGGGTGAGAGCCGCCAGTTCGCCGGGCGCGGCTTGTCGTCGACCTTCGCCAGGGCATCGAGCTCATGGGCGAAGGCCTGTTCGGCGTGTGGGCGAAGCACGGTTTCAGTCATCTGGGCCCTTGGGTGTGGGCGATGGATTCGTGGATGCTATGGCGCAGAGTCATGGCGGCGACGGCATCGCGTACGGCGCTCTGACTGGAGTGAGAGAGTCCGGATCTTCCTTCAGCACTGTGAGACGGTCCAGTAGCTCGAATCTCCTGGGGATCGGTCGAGAACGCCAGAGTTGAGTGGCGGCCTGGTGGACACCGGCTTTGGCGTTCACACAGGCCCGGATACCGTCCAGGACGGCACCGGCCGTCTCGGGACCGAGACGCAGCCCGTCCTGCTGCCGCAACCGGTGGCACATGTCGGGGAATTGTTTGAGAGCGGTGGAACGGATCGCATCCGCCAGGAAGGCATCGCGAGTCGCAGAAGGCAGGAGCAGCGCGAGCGGGACGGAATGCTCCTCGAGCAGCTCACGGGCAGCATCGACGTCACACCAGCGGAGCACGGCACTGGTCAGGGCCGGTGCGAGTGGGACCGGTTCGTCATCGAGCAGCACACCGGCTGCGAGTTCGCGGACTGCTGAACCCCAGCTCCGCCCAGCAGGTCGGTGGTATCACCGCGACAAGCCGTGCACCCGCCCCGCTGGCCCTTCTGGCGACACGGATCGATGCGACATCGGCGTGAAATCGGCTGCCAGTTCCTTCTCAGGTGGTGCTACAGCGACGATGGACCGTTTCGGGGCACGTGCAGTTTTCCGAGCAGCTCCTGTGGGCAGCTCCTCCACCCACGAGAAGCTGGTGCGGGCCAGTCAACGGCACGAGCCAGGTAGGCTGAAACCTCGAGTCGGGCGAGGAGCCCGGCAGCGGTGCGTCCCACCTCTTGGAACGATCGCGCAGGAATCCCTCGAGTAGTTCTTCGTCTTCCGGTCCCAAGCCCACCTCCAGGGCAGCGACGAACCTGGCTCGATCGGGGGCCCTTTTCCTTCCGGGTTTGCTCCACCAGGTCTCGTCCCGCGGCGGCATCGGTGGCGCGCAGGCGTCGCAGCCATGCGACACGCTCGGGGAGGCTGCCTCGTCCCAGTCCAACGCTTCCGGTTCAGTCACGGCTCGGCCCTTCAACCGTATCGCCGAGCCCAGCCAACCAGCGACCCCGGGATCCCAGCACCGGGGAAGCCGGGCCGCGATCTGCCGGTTGCCTTCGGCAAGCTCCAGCAAGGGGACGATGAGCCGAGTGGGCAGCACCAGTCCCGTCTCGGCGAGCAGCATCAACGCCTCGAGCAGGATCGGGTCGCGCATGGCTGGGGCCGGGCGCGAACCGCGTTTATCGTGGTGACGAATGCTCGGAGGCTGGTTGGGCCCTGCGCCGGTGCGGGCGAGGGCATCGGTAGATCGCGGGTGCGCACATGGGCTCGATGTACACAGGCCTGCCGGGCTGCGTGGTCGAGAAGATCCGGTTCAGGGCTGCCCACCAGGGAAGCAGCGATGAGCTGGGAGGGTTTCACAGTGTGCACCGTCGCTTCCTGCAGATGAGCGATGGGTCGGTAAGCCATCGGAACCGGAGCTCACCGAACACGGTGGTGGGAGAGCCCAGCTCGGCGAGCAGGCGCCAGTGGTCAGTGGTGTTACCGGTCAGGGGCACGGCCCGATCCGCGACCAGCCACACGCCATCGTCCCAGGTCAGCGATCCGTGGATGGCCACCGGCCAGGTCTCACCACGGGTCAGCCGCGACTGCCTTCGCGAAGCTGGGCCACCGCGGTTGCGACATCATCGCCCACGAGGTCCCAGCCGCCGACCCGCCGGGATTCGACACGCTTGGTTCCGACGACGGCCCGCAGCCGGGGCCTTCCCGGATAGAAGTGGAGGTCGGCATCAACCTCGGAGCCTGGCACAGGCCGGTGTCAAAACCGTCTCCGGCCCGGGCGAAAACAGCACGAGAGCACGGGTTCCGGTGGCACGGCCCCACAGCCACACGCGCCGCACGCTGACCTGTTCCTCGTCGGTATCACGCATGCCCAGCACCACCCAGCGGTCCCTGACACCGGGAATCGCAAGCACGTCCTCGGTGCGGGCACTCCAACCGATGCGGGATCGCACGCTCGCCACGAGATCACTGGGTAGTTTCTCGCGTCCGGCCCACGCCCGAGCCACGAGGTGCAAGGAACCGTATTCGTCGATGACACGGGTGGGCCAGTCGCCCGATGACGGCTGGGCGGCGAGTTCCCGAGCGGATGCGACGCCTGGGGCCTGCGTACCGAAACCATGCGCGCGCCATGTGCTCCAGGCGCCGCATTCGATCCCCGGCATGGTTGCCAGTCCTTCCCGGAGCTGATCCGCCAGGAAACGGTCGAGCTCGGCCAGGCCGTCAGTGATCCTCCCTCGCGTTGCACAACCCTTTTGGCAGCGGCGGCTTTTTGTTCCTCGGTTCGTTCTCTCTCGGTCTCTGCTTTTTCCCTGCCGCGCGGGCCTCACGCGCATCCGCCCACTGGGAAGCGAAATCAGCCACCCTCACCGGATTCGGAAACTTTTCCCTGGGCCCACAGAAACAGCAGGGCAAGGGCATGCTTGCAGGGAAATTTGGTGGCTGGGGCAGGAGCACTTGTAGGCGGGAGATCCCACGTCAATGCTCACCGATACGGCGTCTTTTCCCGATCCTGGCAGGCCCCCCACAGCAGATCCCCCTGAAATCCGATCTCAGACCACGGGCCCGGTGTGGCGAGTTTGCGGCCCGCCTTGATCGACGCGGCGTCGGGGGCGGCTGCCTCAACCCGATCCACTGTCCACGGTTCACCCATGGGCCCAGAGGGTAGCGGGCATCACCGACACGACACATCCCAGGAATTGACCGGAATCAACCTTCCCACGGCGGAAAAAGTAGCAGGAGAATGTTTCTGCGGTTCACTCGTCGTGCACCCTCGAGGTCCGGAATCACCGAACCCGCTGCCCATCCGGCGTTCACAGAAGCACCACCGATCGCAGGACCTCACCCTGTTTCATGCGTTCAAAGGCCAGCTCCACCTCGTCAAGGGCGATTTCCTCGCTGACGAAGGCGTCGAGATCCAACCGTCCTTGGCGGTAGAGATCGACGAGCATTGGGAAGTCGCGGCTGGGTAGACAGTCCGATACCAGCTCGATTTCAGGAACCGCCCCGGCTGAAGACGTCGAGCAGCGGGATCCGGGGCACCTTCCCGTCCGGGGCGGGCACCCCGACCAGCACGGCGGTTCCCGCCAGGTCGCGGGCGTAGAAGGCTTGTTCCCACGTTTCTGGCAGGCCGACGGCGTCGATCACCACATCGGCCCCGAAGCCCTCGAGAGTCGCGGATCGCCGTCACGGGATCCTGTTTCGCCGTCCACGACGTCGGTGGCCCCCAGATCACGGGCCCAGCGAAGTTTTCCTCGTCCCTGGTCGACCGCGATGATCCGTCCCGCACCGGCCAGCGACGCACCGGCGACAGCAGCACATCCGACTCTCGCAGCCGATCACCGCGACGCTTTCGCCGCGCTTCACATCCCCGGTGTTGATAGCGGCCCCGAGCCCCGCCATCACGCCGCAGCCCAGCAGCCCCACCGCGCCGGGCGCACCCGGGATCGACCTTGCACTGCCCAGAGTGGACGAGGGTTTTCTCGGCGAAGGCACCGATCCCGGAGCGCAGGGGTGAGTTCTGTGCCATCGGTGAGGGTCATTGGTCGGGAGGCATTGAAGGTGGAGAAGCAGTACTCAGGGTTCGCCGCGTTCGCACGCCCGGCAGCCGCACACGGCCCGCCAGTTCAGCACCACGAAATCCCCCGAGACACGTTAGCCACCCCGTCGCCGATGCTTTCCACAATCCCCGCTGCCTCGTGTCCCAGCAGGAACGGAAGTTGTCGTTGATGCCACCGTCCCGGTAGTGCAGGTCGGTGGCAGACCCCACAGGTGAGGGATCCGCACGACCGCATCTCCCGCCCCGGGTCGGGTATGACGATCTCCTTGAGCGTCACCGGGACACCCTGTGACATTGCGACCAGGCCACGCACTGTTTCAGTTTCCATGTTGTTGAGGCTATGCAGGATCCGGCGCCGCAAACCCCTGCAGCCGGTTTTCACAGGAAACCCACAACCCAGAGATGCCGGGCTCAGAAGACGCGACCTCGGTGCAGGGCCCTCCACGCCCCCAGCTCCCTCCACAGACTTCGTGGGAGGAATCGGAACGCCATGACGAACCTCAGCGATCTCCTGCCCGGATCGCCTCCCCGATTCTCCTCGACGCCTTCACCGGCTGGGTGGAGGCATCAGGCATCTCGCTGTACCCACACCAGGAAGAATCACTCGCTGGCAGTCTCGCGGGCGACAACGCCATCGTCACCACGCCCACAGGTTCCGGGAAATCATTGATCGCGCTCGGCGCCCACTTCGCGGCATTGGCGGAAAGACGTCGTACCTGGTACACCGCCCCCGATCAAGGCCCTCGTGAACGAGAAATTCTTCGCCCCTGTGCGAGGCCTTCTGCCGAGCAGGTCGGAATGGTTACGGAGACGCCTCAGTCAACGCCGACGCCCCCATTATCTGCTGCACCGCCGAGATCCTGGCAGAACCTGGCATTGCGGGAAGGGCGCAGAGCCGATGTCGGGCAGGTGGTGATGGACGAATTCCACTTTCGCCGAACCGGAACGTGGCTGGGCATGGCAGGTTCCGCTGGTGGAACTCCCCCAGACGCAGTTCGTGATCATGTCAGCAACCCTCGGGGACGTGACAGAACTGTCCGATGACCCTGACCCGGCGCACCGGACGCGAGACGGCCGTGATCGGCGGGCGACCCGCCCCGTGCCGCTCACCTACTCGTTGGTCGATGGTGCCCTGCACGAGACGATCACGGAGATCGTCGAAACCCATCAGGCACCTGTTCACATCGTTCACCCCACCCAAGGAGCGGCTGTCGAGCAGCGACGGCCCCTGCTCAGTCAAGGGGTGGTGCGCAAAGGCCGGTTCCGGCGGTCCCGGAGGAGCTGGAAACAGGCCATCTCGAGGGTTTCCGTTCGCCGGTGGTTTCGGGACGACGCTGTCCGTTGCTGCGCGGCGGAATCGGGAGTCCACCACGCCGGTATGCTGCCACGTTACCGACGGTTGGTGGAGCAACTGGCCCAGCGCGGGTTGCTGGCGGGATCTGCGGCACCGACACCTGGGGGTCGGCATCAACGTTCCCATCCGTACCGTGCTGTTCAGCTCCCTCGACGAAATTCGACGGCCGGCGCCAGCGAGCTGGGCAGCCGCGAGTTCCACCAGATCGCGGGGCCGCGCGGGCCGCGCCGGTTTCGACCCATCGGCAACGTGGCAGCCCAGGCCCCCTGAACACGAAGTGGAGAACGCCCGGATCCTGGCCAAATATCAAGGCGATGAGAAGAAACTGCGCTCGGTGCGGCGCAAGAAACCACCGGAGGGTTTCGTCAACTACACGCAGGCCACCTTCACCAAGCTGATCGATTCGTCCCCGGAGCAGCTGCACGCCCGGATGAGGATCAGCCACGCCGTGCTGTTGAACCCTGTTGCAACGGGACGAAGAGACCGCCATCGCGGTTGCTCGCTTGATCGACTCCACGAACCCGGAACCGAAGGCACGCCGCGCAATGCTGCGCCGCGCCGCCGGGCTCGGTCGGTCGTTGCTGCGGCCGAGGTGATCACCCGCCTGCCCGAACCGACCCCCGGCGGTCGCCGCTACCGGTTGAACGTCGATCTGCAACGCGACTTTTGCGCTGAACCAGCCCCTCGTCGGCCTTCGCCCCTGGCGTGGTGGTCGAGACCTCGACCCCGACTCCCCGGACTACGCCCCTCGACGTGGTCTCCGTGATCGAGGCAACCCTGGAGGATCCCCGGGTGGTACTCGCTGGCCCAGCAGTTCAAGGCACGTGGACAGGCGGTTGCGGAGATGAAGGCCGACGGCTGGGACTACGAGGAACGCATGGAGGCCCTGGAGGAAATCACCTGGCCCCAGCCCCTGCCGAGCTGCTGGAACGGCCCCACATCGAATACTCGGGTGGCACATCCATGGCTGTCGGAGACCCCGGTCAGCCCCGAAGTCAGTGGTACGCGACATGTACACCCAGGGCATGACCTTCGGCGAATACGTGGCTCACTACAAACCACAGCGCACCGAGGGCTTGTTGCTGCGCTACCTCGCCGACGCCTACCGGGCGCTGCGAGGACAGCATTCTCGAGGGGCTGCGCACCGAGGAGCTGGAGGACCTGATCGCCTGGCTGGGTGAGATCACCAGGCTGGTGGACCTCGCCGCTGGACGAGTGGACTGAACTCGCCACCCTGGCCGGGGTTCCTGTCGAGCAAAGCGGGCCGAGGCGGCCCCCGGCACGACCCGTCACCGGCAACGAACGCGCCTTCAGGGTGATGGTGCGAAACGCCACGTGGCGCGTGTAGAGCTGTGCGCCGACGACGACGGGACGGTTTGGCCACCCCTGACCAGCGGGGATCCCATGACCCGGCAGCGCTGGGACGACGCCCTCAGGTGACTACTGGGATGAACACGAGCATATCGGCGTCAGCGCGGATGCGCGCGGACCTGCGTTCTTCATCGTTGAACGAGGCGGGGCGGCAGGCCCTGGGAGGTGCGTCAAATCATCGACGATCCCTGCGGGTAACCGCGACTCGGTCCATCTCCGCCACGGTCGATCTCAACGCCTGCGACGAAGTGGGGAACTCGTGCTGGCACCGTGGACTTCAGCCGGCTGGATGGTTGAGCAGGGCAGGATCCGTTCGGTAAACAGAGGCGCCCATCCGTCTCCAGAGAGACCGATCCACGAACCGGGCCTCCTCAATCTCTGGACCGCGGTTCCGGAGCCGATCATGGGGTTCGGGAACACGGAAAACGTCGGCGAGAACAACGGTGATCGGCCTTCGTTGGCGGCTGGGGCACGAAACTTTCCTAGTGACAGCAGACCCTCCGGTCGAGTTCCAGCCCCAGTTCCTCACGCAGCTCTCGGACGCGCACATCTCCGGGTTTCGGCCTCGGGCTTTCCCGCCCGGGTTGGAGGAAGGAACCCGTGCCACGCTTGCGGACCATCAGCACCCGCCTGCCGTGTCTGTGAGGACCACGGCGCTGACCCGGATCTCCCCGGCCTTCGCATCCTCGTGTGCGGATGCCCGCCCGGGTACCCGGACCCACCGGCTCGAATCCAACCGCGGTAGAGCGGAACCACGTGGCTCTGCGAATGGATCACGATCGGCCGCCCGCCGAAGCGTCCAAGCACAGCCGCAACCAGTGCACGCGCCAGACCGGCGCCGCGCCTGTCGGCCCTGACGGCCATCCTCCCGAAAGACCGGGTCGCCCTCAGTTCGGGTTCACTCGAGCAGCACCGTGCGCAGATATCCCGCACAACCGGTTTCTTGTCGGGATCCACCAGTGGAGGCTCTGGATGCCTGTCGAGGTCGTCGAGGTCGCGAACGTCGATGCGTTGCTCCATGAAGAACACTCGGATCTCAAAGAGGCGATCTCGAAGAAACCCGTCCCGTCAGTTCTTCCCAGCTCCTGACCTGTATCGGAGTTTCCACGATGCCGCCTTCTCCCTTCACTTCGCCACGGGAAACCCATGAGAATCGCCCGGCCCCGTTTTGCGTGGGTGTGACGTACCCTGAGAGTACAGGGTGCTTTATAGGAGTGATGTGCCGTGAGCCTTGGTGGCTTGATGATCGCGATGATTGTTGCCGATGGTTTTCTCCTGGCTCAGAGGTTCGCGTGCTGAACAGAGGCCAGCAACCACAACAGCTCAGCGCGGGATCGGTACGATACGGCGAGACGCCCATCGGCGACGCGGCACGCGCATCCCTGGATGCCGATATCACTCGTTTCGGCGACGAGCTGCGCGATCTTGACCTGGATGTGGTGGGCATCGAACCAAAGCGAAGAGAGCCCAGACGAACTGACTCAGAGGCCCTCGACGCCTACGAGAACGCCAAACAGGCCAGGAACCAGGCACGCTACGAATCTGACGCAACAGCCATCACCCACATCCTCGAGGAGGGCTGTTACGCGATGGCCTGCGTGAAATCCCACGCCCAAGGCAAGCCGATGCCGGAACGCCGCCCACCATGCTTCTTCGACCCAGCCCACGGGCCCTCTGCCAAGAACGTCACCTGGGCTCCCCCCGGCGGCGCACCGCGTGAGGTCCCGGCCCAGTGCCCGATGCGGCCCGAGTCACCTCGGCTCGGATCCCCACATCCGCATGGTTCAGCAGGGCTACCAGGCGGTGCCTCACTGGCAAGATCAGGACACGTGCCGCCTACGCCCGCGGCTACTACGAACCCTACGGGCTGGATCCGTGGTCCAGGGACTGCAAAGGCGCGTTGATGTTTGGGGGTTCTCCTCCGATGGGGCTTTCTGACGACTGACCCATTCGGCCCCGGTTTTCCTCCGGGCCGATTTCCATGGCCAGGGCCCGCTGATCCTGCTTTCCGGGTTTAGTGTCGGCTGCCTGGCGCCAGGAGGCCCAGTCGCGGAAAAATAAGACACTCATCCGATGTGGGTAGGCGGGTACACGTAACTCAGGGAACTTCGAGAGGATCGGTGGCTTTTCGCGATCCACCGGCCTCATGTTCCGCATCTGATCGTCACGAGCAGTCTCCGAGCCACGATTCTTCTTCCTGTTCTGGTGGGCCGCGAAGTACCTGTTCGCGATGCGAGGCCTGCGTCCTGAACAACGCCAACGCAGGCCGTTTCTTCTGTCCGTCCCAGGAGCATTGTTCATCCTGCTCGCCTAACATTGGTGTTGTTGACGACCCCTGCTGGAGGTCGGCGGTTTCGTGAAACTAAGCGCCATCGCAATCTGGAGCGACTCCAAACCCTCTTATTTCGCCATCCTCGGCAGCATTCTCCGTTCCTTGATCACGATTGCCGACCAGGTCTGGTTCTTCTTCACCGTTTAACGCCGGTGGCGCTGCTGCTGACCGGTTCGGCATTGAACCCGAGTTTCCTCCTCACATTCCGCATTCCGAATTTCATCACTCGCCACCGTTCCTTGCCACCCCTCACCACGCCGTCGCCTACTGGTGCCTTCGTGGTCCTAATGCACGTCGTGGTCCTGATGATTGTCTTCGTCTTCCATTTCATGCTGCTCGGCGACCTCAAGGCCTCGCCGCGATCAGGGCAAGCATTCGCCTGATAAACCGAACGTGCTGCGTTTCGCGACCTCTATGCTTATCTCATGCTGTTTGTTTCGCCTCGCCGCCGCGCTCATCATCGGGGCATCTCGCAGGCCTTTACCTCTGAGCATGATGGCTGTCCCGCAGATGCCACAGCCCTCGCGACCTTCGTAGGTCTGCTAGCGTGATACCGCTGGCCCTGGTGATCGGCCTGATGGCCAGCTTCTCGCGTACCGCTGGAACTGTATCTGCTCACCAACCGCTACTACGCTCTTCTGCGGAAGCCGCCCGATTCCGATCCACTCAGACCACTGGCCGACGTCACACCCGCCCCTGCCCCAAGAAACATCCTGAGTCTCCTCGACCGCATCCTGGGGCATCGGATCGCACTCGGTTGTCTCGTCACGGTGCTCGTGGTCAGCATCGCCGGCATCTTCACCATCACCGCCGATGAGTTGACAGCCGCTCCCGACATCACAGTGGTGGGACACCGCGGCGGACCGGAGGACACCACGGTGGAGAACAGCATGGAGGCGGTCGAACAATCGATCGCCGGAGCCAATTACGTCGAGATGGACATCCAACGCACCTGGATGAGCACTACGTGGTTTTCCACGACGAGAATTTCTCACGGTTTACTCATGAAAGCCGTGCGGTTCAGGACATGACGCTGTCCGAGATCCGCGAGCTGGATCTCGGCGAGAAATCAAAGGGCAGATTCAGTAACGTGAGGGTGCCCACCTGGAGGAGCTCCTGGAGAAAGCTCGCGGGCGCATCGGGACCCTTCCTCGAGCCTGCAGTATAAAAGTGCCGACCAACAAATGGTCGACGACGCTCGTGGCGGTCTGAAACGCCATGACGATGCTGATCAGGTGGTGGTGATATCGCTCAAACACGAGCTGATCACTGGCCTGCGAGGAACGCCACCCCGAGGTGACGAGCGGTTTCATCTATTTCCTGTCCTTCGGGGACACCGCACACCCGGTCGGCGACTACCTGATCCTTGAGGAGCGACGCCACCAGCGACACGATCACGCAGATCCACGAGGCCGGTAAACGCGCCGCGGTCTGGACCATCAACACCGAGGAATCGATGCAGAAATTCGTCAACTGGCCGGTGGATGCCGTGATCACCGACCGGGTTCGGCAGTGGCAGGCTGTCGCGGAGGAACGCCGGCGGGCCGCCCCACTGGATGTGCTGATGCGTGAGCTCATCGAGTAGGAGGCTCCGTCGCCGTGGCGCCGAAGAATGTCACAGACCTGGGGTACGCTTCGGGGCCGTATGACTTCCTCCGCGTTCGAACACCTCTCTCCCGCATTCCCGCAGCGCGCCGCCTGGGGCACTGCACAGAGTCTTCGAGCCTGGCAGGTGGCTGCCCTCGAGCTGTACGCGACCACCCAGCCCCGCGATTTCCTGTGCGTGGCCACCCCGGGCGGGCAAAACGACCTCGCGCTGCGTGTCGCCCATCAACTGCCGCACACCCGGACCGTGAAACGCGTCGTGGTGGTGACCCCCACCGAGCACCTCAAAACGCAGTGGGCCGATGCCGCGGCCCGGGTCGGTATTCACCTGGATCCGGGCACCGGAGGGGTGAAGCGGGGACGCTCCAAACAGTTCGACGGATCGGTGGTGACCTACGCGGGGGTTTCCTGCGCGCCTACGCCTACGAGGCGCTGTGCAACCAGGTTTCCACCCTGGTGATCTTCGACGAGATCCACCACGCGGGCGATACCCGGAGCTGGGGGGACGGCATCCTGCAGGGTTTTTCCGAGGCCACTCGCCGCCTGGCGCTCACCGGCACCCCATTCCGCCTGATGACAGCCCGATCCCCTCGTGACCTACGAGGAATCCGAATCGGGTGAAGACATCACGGGCCGACTACACCTACGGCTACCGGGAGGCTCTGGCGGACCACGTGGTGCGGCCTGTGATCTTCATGAACTACGGCGGCAGATGCGTTGGCGGATGCGTTCCGGGAGGTGCTTGACGCCGACCTGGGGACGATGCTCACCAAGGATCTGACCGCCCACGCCTGGCGCACCGCCCCGTCTCCAACAGGCGAGTGGATTCTCGCCGTGTTGCGGGCCGCCGACCAGCGCCTGACACAGGTGCGTCGGACCATTCCCGATGCGGGTGGCCTGGCAATAGCCACCAATCAGACTCGTGGCGCGCGCCTACGCGAAGATCCTGGCAGAGATCACGGGGAAACGCCCTGCTGTGATCCTCTCCGACGACGCTAGGCCGGCAGGGAGAATTGAGGAGTTCGCCGCGGGCCAGGACCGCTGGATGGTGGCGGTCCGGATGGTCTCGGAGGGAGTGGATGTACCGCGGCTGGCGGTCGGGTCTATGCGACGTCCACCTCGACGCCGCTTGTTCTTCGCCCAAGCAGTGGGCAGGTTCGTGCGTTCGAGGCGACGCGGCGAGGTGGCGACAGTGTTCCTACCCACTGTCCCGATCCTGCTGGCCCACGCCGCGACGTTGAGCGGCAACGCGACCACGTGCTGGGACGTCCCGCCCGAGGAAACCGACATCTGGGCGGAGACAGAGGCCCTCATCGATGCAGCTAATCGCGACGAAAAAGCCTCCGATGACCTCCTCGGCGAGTGCTCGAGGCCTCGACTCCCAGGTCATCGTTCGACCACGTGCTGTTCGGAGTCCCAGGCCTCGGGATGCACGCCGAACCCACCTCACAGGACGAACTCGACTACCTGGGTCTGCCCGGCTCCTGGAACCCGAGCAGGTGAGCACCCTCTGGCCGAGCGGCAACGCCGCCAGCTCAGACGGCGCGAACGCAAGGACCCGAAGTCAGCAGCCGGAGGTGCTGCTGCCCGGGCGCTCGCAGAACCAGCGTGGAGACTCAGCTCCCCTGGTGGCCCAGCTGGCTCTGCCTGGAAACAGCGCCCCCACAGCCACGTGCACTGCTGCGCCGCTGAGTGTGCGGCCGCCGCCGGCCCAGGCGACGACCGAACAGGTTGCTGAACGCATCTCCAGGGGCGGGGCTTGGCTCGACGCTGATCGCTGACGCTGACCGACCGACAGCCCTGTCTCAGCACAGCCGGGCATCGCGCCTTTCGGTTCGCCTGCCACTACGCTTGGGGCATGAGCGAGACCCGCAAGAAGTGGCACGAGGCCGTCGAGTTTCTCTCCTCTCGTTTCGGCTGGATCGCATCGACCGGCGCTGGTGCTGGGTTCCAGGCTGGTCCGCCGCCGATCAGTTGGGTGAAGGACTCGGCGAGATCACGCTCGGCGCGGTGCCGGGTTTCCGCAAACCCGTCGTGAAGGGCACGGTGGTGTCCTCAAACTGGTCCGAACCGCGGGCGGCAGGACTGCCGCGGTCCTGACGGGCCGCACCCACTACTACGAGGGCCGGGGGGTCGACCCGGTGGTCCACGGGGTGCGCACCGTCGCCGCCTGGGGAGCCTCCACTCTGGTTCTCACCAACGGTTGCGGCGGGTTGAACCCGGCGTGGGCGCCGGGCACCGTCGTCTGATCCGCGACCACATCAACCTGACCGGGGCCACCCCTGTTGCGGGGAGCGACCTCGTAGACATGACCGAGGCGTACTCGGGTCGGCTGCGCGACCTAGCCCGCACCGTTGCCCCGGAACTGCCCGAGGGCGTCTACGTGCAGTTCCGCGGCCCCCAGTACGAAACCCCCGCTGAGGTGCGGATGGCAGGACTGCTGGGGAGACCTGGTCGGGATGTCGACCGCGCTCGAGACCATCGCCGCCCGAGAGGCCGGGCTGGAGGTGCTGGGATTCTCCCTGGTGACCAACGCCGCCGCGGGCCTGGCGGAGGCAGGACTGACCACGCCGAGGTGCTGCAGGCCGGGCGCGACGCCGGTCCGCGGCTGGCCTCGTTGCTGGCGGATTAGTGGGTGTGTAGACTGCCCGGGATGCGGCCTGCTCCTGGCTGGCTGCCGACCCTGACCCGGACACCCGCGCCGAGCTCGAGGAACTGCTGGGGCGGCTGATTCCGGGGATCCGGAGCCTCGGAAACAAACGAGGATGATCTGCGCGGCCCCTCACCTCGGCACAGCCGGACTCAGGGCAGGATGGGAGCCGGCCCGAACCGCATGAACCGCCTGGTGGTCACCCAGGCAGCGATCGCCATAGCCGACTGGCTGAAGGAGCATGGCCACGCAGACGGACAGGTGCTGGTCGGCCACGACGCCCGCCACAAGTCCGAGGAATTCGCCCGCGACACCGCGGAGATCCTGGCCGGGCGGGTTTCACGGTGCTGCTCACGGGAACACCCGTGCCAACTCCCCTGGTTTCTTCGGTATCCGCCGTTACGGCTGCGTCGCCGGGATCGTCGTGACGGCCTCCCACAACCCGGCCGCCGACAACGGGCTACAAGGTCTCATCTCGGTGACGGGATCGCAGATCATCCCGCCGACGGACACGCAGATCGCCGCCCGCATCGCCGCCCACCCGTCGATTCTCTCGCCCGGCTTCCACGCAGCACCTCGTACAGGGTGATGTGACCAGATCACCCGTGACTACGTGACCCGAGCGCCGGTCCTCGTCCTGGAGGGGGCTGCCCGCGAGATCACCTGCTGCACACCGCGATGCACGGTGTGGGGCCCGCACCGAACTGACGGCGGCGGCGGGGTTCCCTCCCGCCCACGAGGTTCTCGAACAGGCCGAACCGGATCCGGACTTCCCCACCGTCGCCTTCCCGAACCCGGAGGAACCCGGTGCGATCGACATGGCCCCTGGCGCTGGCCGAGAGAACCGGGGCCGATCTGGTGGTGGCGAACGACCCTGACGCCGACAGGTGCGCGATCGCCGCTGTGGTCGACGACGGTGGCGGATGCCGACGGGCGACGAGCTGGGCCTGCTGCTCGCCGACCACATGATCCGGCGAGGCGCGAAGGGTACTGGCCAGTTCGGTGGTCTCCTCCGGCGCCCCTCGCCGCACTGGCCAGCTGCGAGGGGACGAGATCACGTCACCACCCTCACCGGTTTCAAGTGGATCGAGGGTTCCCGGATCTCGCCTTCGGCTACGAGGAGGCCATCGGCTACTGCTGCGATCCCGAACGGTCCCGGACAAGGACGGCCTGACCGCGGCTCTCATGGTTCTCGAACTGGCCGCCGGGTTGCGGGGCCGAGGGGCCTCACCCTCGCGGATCGGCTGAACGAGCTGACCGCCGAGCTGGTCTCCACGCCACGTCCCAGGTGGCGATCCGCGTCAGTGATCTCTCCTGATCACCGACGCCATGGCCAGACTGCGCCAGAACCCACCCACATCCCTTCTGCGTCGCCCGTCACCTACCGCGATCTGGCTGAGGGCACATCTGGGCTTCGACCGACGCGGTGGAGCTGTCCGGTGACGAGGTGCACGTAGTGGTGCGTCCATCCGGGACCGAGCCGAAGTTGAAATGCTACCTGGATGTGCGGTTGCCCCCGAGAAGTCCCGGGTCGGCACGACAGCAAGATCGGCGGCCGAACCCCGGTTGATGGAGCTTCGAGACAGATGCAGTCCGTCCTCGGACTGGGCTGAAGGATTCCACGAAACTCGGGGCACGGTTCACCTGCACCTGACGACCTCTACCCCTGGGAATCATGCGTAGGCTTTTCAAAGGGTTGTTCCTCGTCATCACGGTGGTTCTCGTGGGATTGGCGAACAGTCCACAAGCTTGGGCCGACAACGCTGCACACCCGTGAACCGGTGGAAAACCACCGTCAATCTTTCCAGCGACGGGATCGCCCATCATCGAGTATGAGTTCGAGATGGATTTCTCCAAGGTCGAAGGACGTGGACCTGTCATCGCTTTTTCCTGAAAGGCAACGAACCAACATTGAGCGGGAGTGGTTGAACTTTGGGATTTCAACATTGACGTGAGTTCTCCCAGTGGCGCCAATTTCCGAGACAAAAGATCAGCCACGAGGACGGAAACGTCAGCATCCGAGTGGGAGAAAGAACACGGTCTATCACGTCCCTCAGACCTATCGAATCAGCTATGACATCACTGGGTTGATCGCCGCAAACAACTCGCAGAGCGGTTTGGATGAGTTCAGTTGGAACCCCATCGCAGGTGGAAAAATCAGAAACCGGAACTTCCAGGTGATGATCACCGGCCCAGCAGACATCTCGAAGACCGCCTGCTGGCGTACCAGAGACCTGAAAACCCCCTTGCACGTCCAGCGCCAGCGGCACCACAGCGTCGTACCCGTGGACACGATCCCGAGCGACGAGCCGATTCAAAGTGGTGGCTGGCTTCCCGGCAGGCACCTTTCCCGCTGCCCAGAACGTGACGAAGGACCCCACTTGTGGAGCTTGCCTCAGAGGCTTATTCGCTGAATCCGGTCACGGGCACCACCACTGCAGCGCTGGGAGCAGGAGCCGTGGCGGGGTTGTTGGCAATACGGAACCGGAAGGCCCGGGACGAGGTGTTCATTGATCTCACTCCAGACTGGCCCTCGCCGATGGCGAGACAGCCCGAGTGGGGAAACGCCGGGGCAAGGCGAACGTGGCTGTCGCCTTCCAGCGCGCCCCACGGTACCCGCCCCGGAGAAATCGGCACCCTCATGGACGCCACCGCCAACTCCGTGGACATCTCTGCAACCATCATCGACCTGGCCGTCCGTGGTTACCTCACGCCAGCCCTCTACCCAAGAAGGGCCACGTACTGAAACGCACCGACAAACGCAGCACACACGAGCTGGCCGACTATGAACGGCGGCCTCCGCAGCATCTTCAAAGCCGGGAAAAGCGTCACCCTCAAGGAGCTGAGAGTGAGCAATACGGTGATGTGCAGAGCAGGACGAAGAAGAATCTCTACGCCCAGGTGATGTCGCTCGGATGGTTCCGCGATGATCGACTGAAAGGCGCGCAACTCTGCGCTGGCCCTGGGATTGTCCTGGCCGTTGCAGGCTTGGCTGGCAGCCTGTTCCTGGGGCTGGTGTTCGGCTGGGGGCTGATTCCCCTACCGATCGCTTTGTTCGGCATCGGGTTGATCTTCCTTTCGCCGTTTCGGGAGCCGCACGGCCGAGGATCGGCGGTACTCGAGCAGGCGCGAGGTTTCGAGCTGTACCTGCGTACCGCGGAAAAGGACCAACTCCAAATTCGGAAGAAGGCATCGATGTCTTTCAGTCGCTACCTGCCGTACGCTGCGATCTTCGGCGTCGCCGAACGCTGGACCAAACTATTCGCCCAGCTCGGCGCCGAAGGCCGCTACCAAGCTGATACTTCCTGGTACCACGGCACGGACCTTTACCACTCCACAGGCCTTTTCTACGCAGGCCTCAGCGGCTTCTCCCAGGATTTCGCACTCACTCGTCACAGGCCACAGCCGCTGCGACCGCAGCGCAGGCAGCCTCAAGCAGTTCTTCCGGAGACTCGGACTTTTCCGGGGAGGCGGATTTTTCCGCGGGGGTGCCAGCGTGGGTTCATGGTGATGGAAAGGAAGAGTTACGGGTGAAACGACACGGACTGCAGGGACTACTGGCGCTGACCATCGTCCTGTTGACCGCTCTTCCTGGCCGCCCTCGGGCGGGGCCGACGAATCGGCCCCCGATCAACCCACTGAACGTGGACGTCAACCTGTCTCGGGAGGGTGACGCACTGAACGCCGAACTCGAGATGGACTTCTCCAAGACCCGTCGGGCGAGGCTCGAGTTTCTCGTCCTGCCCACCCGGCAACCGGGCGGAGAGGACGGCCAGTTCTACCGCCACAAGATCTCCAGCATCAACGTCAGCTCCCCCACGGCCCCAGCTCAAACCCAAACGACCACGGACGAGGAAGACAACATCCAGGTCCGGGTCGGCGACGCGTCCCGATATCTCCATGAGACACACCTATCGGATCAGCTACACCGTGACCGGATTGATCGCCCCCTGACCACCCGAAGAGCCACCTCGACGAGTTCAGCTGAACGTCATCGGCAACTGGCGGGGCAAAATCAACAATCTCACGGTGAAAGGTCACCGGTCCCGAGAACATCTCAAAGACAGCCTGCTGGACTGGAAGCAACTACACGCAGTCCTGCGCATCCAACCGCAGCGGGAAAAACAGCCACCTACCGCCTGCCCTCGATCAGTCCCGGAACACCCGTTCAGGTGGTGGCGGATTCCTGCGGGCACCTTCCTCGGGTGAAGCAAGATGAATACCGGCGAACCCTCGGCAACTTCTCCTTGACGCCGATCACGGGGCAGCGACGCTGGTGACGACCGCTGGGGCTGCTTTCGCCATCGTCAAGTTCCGCAACCGGTACGCACGGGACGAGGCCTACCTCGGCGTGACCCCTGGTTTGAGCCCACGCGCCGGTCAAAAAGAACACATCGGTTTTCTCCCGGAAGACCTGAACATCGCGGTCCAATTCCCATCCCCAAAGAACGCCACCCCGGGTGAGATCGGTACTTTGATGGACGCAAGCGCCGACTTCATTGATGTCTCCGCCTCGATCATCGACCTCTGCTGTCCGCGGCTATCTGGTAATCACCGCCCAGGAGGACGGAGATCACCTGCTCACTCGAACCAAGAAGGACCAGGAGGAACTCGCCGACTACGAGAAAAAGCTGCTGTCAAAGCTCTTCCAATCAGGGCGATAAGGTCGCCCTGAAGGAGCTTGGCGACGAGAAATACGACGGCCTGGATTCCGAGATCCGGGATATGCTCTATCTGCGGGTAGTGGAGCTCTGGTTGGTTTCAGAAAGCCCGAGCTCCATGCGCTGGACCCGGGAAAGCCATCGGCTTTTTCATCATCGTCATGGGATGCTCTGCTCTCTGGAGTTTTCGGTTACGGTCTCGGTGGGGCTTGGTGTTCCTTCCCGTCGTGGTGGTCGGTATCGCGGTGCCCATGATGTCCGGCAAGTTCGGGAAACGCACGGGCCAAAAGGGATCAGCTGCCCTGGTCCAGGCGCGTGGTTTCGAGCTCTATCTGAGCATCGCCGAGGCGGACGAGTTGCGTTTCGAGGAAGGCGTTGACATTTTCAGCCGCTATCTTCCCTACGCCATGATCTTCGGTGTGGCGCAGCGGTGGACAGAACTGTTCTCCCAGCTCACAGACGAACCGTTTCAAGGCCGACACGTCCTGGTATCGAGGGGTCAATCTCCACACCTCGAATAACGCTTTCTACACCAGGTTCAACAATTTCTGCTACTGACTTCTCCGATGCCATGGTCACGGCCCATGAAGCCGCAAGAGCGAGCAGCTACAGTTCGAGTTCCTTCTCCTCGTCCAGTTACACCTCCTCCGGATCCTCGGGAGGTTCCGGGTTTTTCAGGTGGCGGCGGGTTTTCCGGAGGCGGTTTCAGCGGCGGATCATGGTAAAGAAACTGCTCCATGGGTCCGCCCTCGGAAGGTCGGCGCGTTCCCACCGGGATGCAGGCCGCCCCCATCTGCCCTTGTGAGGTCCCTACTCTGGACACCATGCGCAGGTTGTCCACAAGGCTGTTCGTCGCTCATCATCGTGGTGCTCGGTGGGTTGGCAACCAGCCCGCAAGCACACGCGGACGACACGGCTCCCATCAGTGGTGGCGAACCACCGTCAAACCTCACTCAGCGACGGGACAGCTCAGGTTGAGCACGAGTTCGAGATGGATTTCTCCAGGTCGAAGGTCACGGACCCGTCATCGCACTACCCACGCGGCAACGAACCAAGAACGAGGATGAGTGGCTGAATTACGGAATATCCAACATCCGCACGAGCTCACCCAGTAGCGCCCGGTCCGACACAAAAGTCACCGAGCAGGATGAATACAGCACCATTTCCATCCAAATGGGGAGCAATGGTGTCACGTATTCCACCCCGCAGACCTATAAGATCAGTTTTGACGTCACCGGCTTTGATCGCCCCCAACCATGCGGAGAGCGGACTGGACGAGTTCAACTGGAACCCGATCTCCTCCGGCACCAAATCAGAGATCGCAGACTTTCAAGCAACAGTTACCGGCCCTGCAGATGTCTCGCAGGCTTCCTGCTGGCACACCAAGGAAATGAAAACCCCCTGCGATTCCGAGGTCAACGGTTCCAGCGCCTCCTACACCGTGGGCAGAATCCCAGCCGGAAACCCGGTCCAGGTGGCTGCTGGTTTCCCTGCCGGCACCTTCCCGGGGTCACCCAGAACATCACGAAAACCCAAAACCCTCACCGGCGCGTATTCCTTGTCCCCCACTTCCGGGATCGCCATCGCTGTATTGGGCATGGGGGCGGTGGCAGGTTTGATCCTGATATGGCACCGGAGGACCCGTGACGAGGTGTTTCTCGGCCTTGCCCCCGGGCTGACGCCAACCACCGGGGCAACTGCCACGGTGGGTAAGCGCCGGGGCAGGACGAACGTGACCGTCGCCTTCCGGCCACCCCAGGGCACCCGTCCCGGGGAGATCGGCACCCTGATGGACGCCACCGCCGACTCCGTGAACATCTCCGCAACCATCATCGACCTGGCCGTCCGCGGACACCTCACCCTGACCCCACTCCCCAACGGTGATCACCTATTGGCCCGTCGCCCCAGTCAGGACACAAAAGCGCTGGCCACCTACGAGTGGCAGCTACTGTGCAGCATCTTCAGCGCAGGCGACGAGGTCACTCTCACACAACTACGTGACGAAAGGTACGGACAGCTACAGCGAAAATTCCGTGATGACCTCTACGACCAGACGGTCTCACTCGGCTGGTTCCACGGCAATCCGAGAGAAGCACGTGAAAACGCGCAACACGGGTTTCACTATCGCGATGTGTGGATTCTGCAGGATGTTTTCCGCTGGGAGTAATGATCACTCTGTTTCTCCAAACAAAGGGCTGGGGGTTGGTTCCTCTACCCATTGCACTGTTCGGTATCGGCTTTGGTCCTCCTGTCCCGCAGGTTTACAACCCGCACGGCACAAGGATCAGCAGTCCTCGAACAGGCAAAGGGTTTCGAACTGTACCTACGCACCGCAGAAAAAGATCAACTCAAATTCGAGGAGGCACCGATATCTTCAGTCGCTACCTCCCCTATGCCATGATCTTCGGCGTCACCGAACGCTGGACCAAACTATTCGCCCAACTCGGAGCAGAAGGCCGCTACCAACCCGACACCTCCTGGTACCACGGCGCAGACATCGATAACTCAGCAAGCCTGTTCACCACCACGTTTTCCAGCTCTCCGGTGACTTCTCACTCATCGCTGTCGCAGAGCCACTTCCCAGGCCACAGCAGCCGCTGTGGAAGCTCAGCGGCCTCGAGCGGATCCTCGAGATTCCTGGCTTCTCCCGGAGGCGGGGATTCTCCGGCGGCAGTGCCAGCGTGAGCTCATGGTGACCGGGCTGGAAAGGCAACACGAACATAGACCGCCCGGATTATCGGCATTGACCGCGATCCCCTCGTGGCACAGCCAGACAGTTCACCTCCAGTCGGTGTGAGTTCTTTGTCTCCTCCTTCCGGATCGGAGCCCAGCTCGGACCCTCCGTCGCCAGCTTCTCGTCGAGTTTGCGGAACAACGGGCTGGGTTTTTGCCAGCGGGGTGCCGGCAATGATGGGCGGCGTTCCCACACTGCCTGCTGGGCCGCATAGTCGCCGGTCAGGATCGGATAGGTGACGTCGCCATCGGTGACCTCCCTGAGTTCCGGCTGGGCCGCCCACACCCCTTTGTTGCCGAGAGCCTCGAAGATGGCTTTGGGCAGAGTGCGGCAGGTACGGAGTCAGCAGGGTGTTGCAGTCGGATACCACCTGCAGCGCAACGTGCAAAACGGTGTCACGGCGGAGCGGGTCGTCCTTCAGTTTCCAGGGTTCCTGATCGGACAGGTACTTATTCGCCAGGGAGACGATCCGCATCGCCTCGGTGATGCCGGCTTTCAGCGGCGGGCCGCGATGTGCTCCCCACCGTCGCGAAGGCAGCAGCGGCAGCATCGAGCAACTCACGGTCCACATCGTTCAATTCCCCGGCATCTGGGATCGCACCATTGTTCTTATAGGCCATGGAGATGGAGCGGTTAACCAGGTTGCTCCCATCTCGTTGGCCAGTTCGAAGTTCACCCGGCGCACGAACTCCTCCCAGGTGAAAGTCCGTGTCCTGATTTTCAGGGGCCTGCCACCGCAATGAAATACCGAGCGCGTCGGGTCCGAACTCCTCCAGGAAGTCGCCGACGAAGATGGAGGCCCCGGGAGCTTGAGACCTTCGAGCCACGCATGGTCATGAACTCCGACGACACAACCTCCGTGGGAAGCTCAGCCCCCAAGGCGGGTTTGATCTCACCGCGACGGCTCCCTGCCCGCTGGCTCCAGCAGAATGCCCGGCCAGATGACGGAGTGGAAGACAATGTTGTCCTTGCCCATGAAGTAAAAGCTCTGGGCGGTTTCCTCGTTCCAGAACCGTCGCCAACCATCCGGATCGCCGCTGCGCCTGGCCCATTCGATCGAGGCCGACAGGGTAACCGATGACCGCGTCAAACCACACGTAGATGCGCTTTCATGGGCGCGTCCACCCATCCTTCGAGGGGAACGGGACCCCCAGTCGAGGTCGCGGGTGATGGCCCCGACGGATCTTCTCCAGCAGGTTGTGACTGAACTTCAGACGTTGGGCCGCCAGTCCTCACGGGAGTCGAGCCATGTCGTCAGTTGCTCCGCGACCTTCGGCAGATCGAGGAAAGAAAATGCTCGGTCTCCACGAACCGCGGGGTTTCGCCATTGATGCGGGAAACCGGGTTAATCAGATCCGCCGGGTCGAGCTGGTTCCCGCAGTTGTCGCACCGGTCGCCGCAGGCCTCGGGGTAGTCGCAGATGGGGCAGGTGCCCTCGATGAACCGGTCAGCAGAGTGCGTCCCGTGGACGGAGAAATGGCCCCATCTGGGTCTGGGCGATGATGTAACCGTTGTCGTACAGCGCCGTGAATCATCTCCTGCACCACCCGGTAGTGATTGGGAGTGGTGGTGCGGGTACAGGTCGGTGACAGCCCCAGCCCCTCGCAGATCGGATGCGATCACCCGGTGGTACTTTGTCTGCGCATTCGCGGGCCGTCAAACCCTTCGGAGTCGGCCTTCACCTGGATTGCGGTGCCGTGTCTCGTCCGATCCGGAGACCATCAGCACGTTGTGTCCTGCCACTGCGCATGTAGCGCGCGAAAAACGTCCGAGGGGACGCCGAAACCGGAGACATGACCGATGTGACGGGACCGTTGGCAAAGGGCCAGCAACCGCCGCTAGAACGTCAGGAACACATGGCCTGCATCCTATCGGTGCTGCGTCGGCCCGTGTGCGGCTCAGGCCCGTGCGATGCGGAAACCTCCCCAGCCTCCCCAGGCGGCTCCAACCAGCATCAGGATCACCCAGCAGGTCCCGACGATGAACGCGACCAGATCGAACCCACGAACAGGGCCACAGCACCAGATAGAACAGAGCCACCGCTGCCCCCCATCCCAGGGCAGCAACAACAGCCCCGCCACCCATACCGAGCCAGAGCGCACACCCCAGCATCAGCAGGGCCACGATCGGCAGGCCATAGAACAGGAACAGCCCCTCGGAGCGACCGCCATCACCCTTGTCCTGCAGTCAGCCTGAGCGATGCTGCTGATGATCTGCCAAAGCATCGGCAGACCCGACACTCAACGCATGAGCATCGGAAACACCGCCGCCTCGTCAGTCCCAGCGCGACGGCGAAACGCGCTCCCACAGCCACAGCAGCAGCGGCACCGTCGCCAAAGCAGACCAGGAACAACACACCAGCTGGCTCCTGGGTGTTTTCCTGTCGGAACGTGGCGACCATTGCGACGTCTGCCAGCCACGGGACGGCGGGCCACCAGTAGCGCCATGCGAACCGCCCACCGATGGCGGACAGCACTGCGCCGACGTCTCCGTTCATCGTCACTTCCCTTTCTCGACGTCTACCCTGAACGTCACGTCTGGGGCCATCAAGAGGTCGGCCAGTTCCCCGAAGACTCACCGGGTTTCCCGCAGCAGGTCGCCCTCCGACCCTTTCTTCACCACAGCGCTGGCCCACGCCCCTCCCGATCCAGCCGTCCAAGCCTGGGAAGCGCGTCCACCTCCACGATCGGCCCGCTCACCCTGGGTGAACGAGGTGATCATTCCCTCACCGTATCGGCTGCTGTCACCGCCCGCCCTCCATGAGGGCCACGTACTGAAACAGTGGTTCGGCCTCGTCGACAAGATGCGTGGAAAGCAGCAGGTGCGGGGAACATACGTAACCCTCCCGCAGAACCTCGTGAACCGCTGTCGTGCTGGGCACGTCGAGGCCGTTGTAGGGCTCATCCAGCAGGGTCAGTGGGGCGCGGGCCGCCAACGCCAGGCTGAGGAAAGCAGCTGTACGCTGTCCCCGGCTGAGGGCCATGGGATGACGGCTCTCGGGGACATCGAACCAGGCCAGCAGCTCTTTGGCGCGTTCCATGTCGAAATTCGGATGCACCCGGGAGACATGGTGGCGAGGTCACGCAGGCGCTGGATCCCTCCGAAGGGCCAGTGCTCCGCGGTCAGGTACACCGTTCCAGATGCCGCCTCGGGGAGCTCACCGAAGACCTGTGCTCACCGGTATACCGGGCTCACGGCCGGCGAGCAACCGCAACAATGTGGACTTGCCCGCTCCGTTCCGCCCGATCAGGCCTGTCACCGAACCGATGGGCGCTGACAGGTTCACCTGTTGCAACACCGCCCGTGCCCCCAATCCAACCTGCACATCCTTCAACTCGAAGGCTGCTTCACCTGCCACGTCGTGCCTCTTTCATCCGTGTACAGGGAGCCGTTCTGCCCACCAGTCGAGAATTGCTTCGAATCTTTGTCTTCTGTGCCAGGTGTCCCGGATCGTGAGAGCTCATGATTCTCACCGGGGAAAAACCAACATCCTGGCGGTGACTCTCATCAGCCGCAGCGCGGCGAAGTAACGTTGCGCCTGTTCCAACGGGCACCGCAGGTCCTGTTCGAATGAATGACTGCGTCGGGGTCGACCTGCCCGACCCTCGCCATAGGCGACTCGCTGCTCAATCCTATCCGGATCGACACCAACATAGCTGTCCGAGAAGAACCATCCGATATCGCTGGTACCCGATGAACGCAGCAGGATCCAAGTAACCTCGCTCAACGACGGCAGCGGTGAACCTGTCGTCATGCGGGCTGATCCACGCGGTCAGGTAACCCCGTAAGAACCTCCCATCACTCCCACTCGGTCCTCGTCCAGACTCTTGAACTGCGCACATGCCCCGTCCAGGAAGGCCAGCACATCGGCCATGTCAACCACACCCATGTGTTCCGTGACCGCCCGGCCATGGGCCTGCCTGTAGGATGCGGAGCCCCGAGGGATTGCACTGCACCACGGCATATCCCGCACGACGTAGACCTGAGCCTCGTCGAAGAAGGCCCAGCTGAAATTCGGAGAAAGGGCCGCCGAATGTTCAACAGAACCGGATGGGGCCTCTCCCCTTGGGCACGAAACACCCAGCCATGGATGTCATTGCCGTCCCTCGCCCCTGCACAGTCAGTTCCCTCGGCTCCACCGTCGCAGCAGCGATGAGGTCGGCGCGAAATCGGTCAGCCGGACGAGTCTTCCCTCAGCGAGACGGGCAGTTCCATAGGATGTGTGGCCTCGCTGACGACCGCCACGGTCACGCCTTCGACGTTCCGCAGCGGCGCTGACCACCTCGGTCCCCCGACGAGAACATCAATCCGTCCTTCAGGGGAGATCGCATGCAGTTCCCCCAGCAACCCCGGACTCTGGCGAGGCCATGACGGATCCCTGTCCGAAAGGTTCCAGGAAACCCCACGGAGCCTCGTAGTCGCTGGTGACCGGATCCGTGAGAACCCGGGGTTCGGCGCCGGGTCTCGCGTCAGCCTCCAGAGCGGCGATGGCCGTGGCGCGTCCAACGAAGTCGAGTCTGCTCTCGCCGAGGTGCTCCGTCAGCAGAAACAGGGTTCCCGCCGTCACGGCTGAAACCGTCGCGACCAAGCCCGCTGGCGATTCAGGACCACCGAACCACGAGAACCGGTGCGCCACCCGGCAACGGAGCACACCGTAAACCATCGTTCGAAGATCCGAGTCCTCCCTGCATGCAGTGCAGCGGTGAACAGACCTGCTTCCCCATCCGGGGTGAACTCAGCTGCGGGCAGTCGGCATCCATCGGGTGAGCAGCTGCGCCTGGGGGATTCCACGTCGCCCTCCAAGAGCCCCGTGCTGTCCCTGGGGTCTTCTCGGTCCCTGTCACTGCGCGCCCCGAGGTTCCAGCCAAGGGTCCTCGTCGAGGAGGAACTCGAGCAGGTAGATCTCGGGACGGTCCTGAGGTCTCGAGACCCGTTGGCCTGGTATTTGTTACCCGCGATCAGCCTCGGGATCCTCGCGGTCAGTGGGACACCGTCGAGGGTCCCGTACCGCCCTCCTCGGGCATCCTGGCAACAAAAGCCAGCTTCCTCGAGTCGCTGGACCACACGAATTCATCCACTCCAAGAGGAGCATCCGTGATGATCCTGGGTCTCCCACCCTCCAGCAGACGACGATGGCAAGTTGCGGTGTGACATCGATGCCGCCCCCGAAGGAAGGCCACCGTCTGCCCGTCAGGGCTCAGTTGTGGCGCCAGGTCCGATGTGTCCCCGGGTCAGGGCCTGGGACGTCCTCTTCCTGCCGTGTGCCACGCTCCAGATTCTCCCGACGTAGTCATCGACGACGAAGGAAGGGCGTCGCGCGGCAAAACCGCCCTGCTCACCATCGGGGCTGAGACTCGGGGATGACAGGCTGACTAACAGGTCCAGATGGCGTGGTTTCACATCCATACCGTAAAGCTTCATCGCTTCCAGACGCCACGCGAACCCGGAGGACGGATGGGCCAGGGCAACTTTCGAATCGGAACCGACATCGGACGTGCCATGGCCGCTCCAGCAGCCACGCCAGCAGCCAGAATGATGCCCACCGCGGCCGCGGTCATCAGGTCCTGCTGACCTTCCAGGAAGGACGTCTCCCCCGTTCCGAGAGCCAACTTCAACACCCCGGACCATGTGACCAGACCAGGCAGGATCGGCACCACGGCAGATGCCGAGATGGAGTCCAGTTGTACCTGCAGCAGGCGCGCCGCAGCCGCGGATGCCGCCCCGACCAGCAGGGCAGCCGCTCCGGTGGCCGCCAACCACGGGCCAGTGCTGCGCCAGCAACCACAGGAAGAACCACCAGCTGGCAGCGCCGATCAGCCCCGCGCTGACGATCGCCCGCCGCGACGCGCGGGTGCAGAACGCCCACGCCGCAGCCACGATCCCGACCAGAACACCGAGACGGGCCCCAACAGGCCATCGATGCCAAACTGTGCATTGATCCACACCGGAATACCAACCAGCTGGCCCCTGCCACCACGATACTGGCGCCGATCACCAGCCCGATGGTGACAATCAGCCCATGGATGGCATGGGCGGTACCGGTCACGTAGAGGCCAGAGATGGCATCCTCCGAGGCACCGAGAATGGCCAGGCCCGGCGAGCATCGAGATGATGGCACCAATGACTATCAGCCCCGGTTCAATCCTGGCCAGCCCTGGACACCCCACCCCTTGGCCAAAGGGCGACACCGACCGCGGCTGCCGCGGCCATCGCCCCACCGACGCACTGCTGGAAGAACACCGAGACCCGTCGCCTCGCCAACCACACCTGGGTCCGATGGATGCTCCAGGCGACGATCAGCGCCAAGAGGCCGACGATCCACCGGGCCCCGAACATGAGCGCTGCCGCGCTGGAAACCGCCCCGAAACCCAGGGAGACATCGAGCCCTCCCCAGCGTCCCTGGCGCCCGAGGATGGCCTCGATCCGAGCCCGAGAGTCCGGGATGCTGTTACCCCGGGCCCTCGGAGGCGACCTGCTGCAGCATCGTTATGAGCTCAAAGTCCTGATGACCGACGGGAACGACCCTGCATGGCGGTCAGTGGGTTCGCCGTCGAGCTTCTCCCTGACCGAGACTGATGATCATGTTCCCCGGTGACGTCTGTGTGGTACTCCGCCATTCCGAGATCCTGCATGGCATGCCGGGAGGCCCGGATCGCCGAGGACACGGAGGCGCCGTGGGCCAGCATCCCGCACCCGATCTCCAACCCCAGGTCCAGCACCTCCCGGGGATCGGCGGTCATGCCTGCTCGCTGGGAAGCTCGAACAGCGCGAGCTGCTCGGGCGCATCGTCGCACGGCGGCTCCTGCTCGTTCCGGCTTTTTCTCCGTCTCTGGAACCGCCCCCGAGTCACGGGACACCGTCCGGTGGGCAGTGGCGCGGCACGTGCCCGTTCATCGGCTGCCTCGTTTCAGGGGTGGCCTGCATGTCCCTTTTGACCCATTCAAAACGCACCCGTCTGACCCTGCAGGGCACGGTCGAGTTGTCTTCATCAGGTCGGCATTCAGGACAGGTTTACTCGTCGCCCTTCTTCCAGCCACGACGTTTCCAGCCCGGAAGCCATGTGGTCAGGAGTTGATGACGTACTGCGAATCGCACAGGACTCAGCAGTTCCTCATTCATGCCCGCCGTGGAGTTCAACAGGTCCAGCACCGCCATCAGTCTCCCATGTTGTTGGTCCCGTGCGGCCAGCCCCCACAGTCCCAGTGGTCGTCGTCGATGTACCAGGCCCAGCCGGCCGGACCGATTGCCAGCGAGGAGCCCGTCCGCGGCGGCCGTGATCACGCCCGTGCCTCGCGGCGGGCGGCACGAAGGCGGGACGGATCAGCCCCGTGACAAGGGCCTCTCGTTCGTCGTGGTGCAGCAAAGGCTGCACGCATGGCCGCCACGGTCACGGCCTCCACTCGGTGATCCTCATCCGAAGGTCTCGGAGAGTCTCGCGAACTCTCGGACAAGGAGGTGCCACTCATCAGGCGGTTGTCGCAATGGATGGTGACGTTGAAACCAAGCTCGGCGAGTCGCCCAACGGGATGCCGGTCGAGACCTGGCCACACCGGTTTGAAGGTTCGATGTCGGGCACACCTCGAGCGGAATCCGCTGGTCCCGCACGAAGGCCGCGAAGTGCCTGAGCCTCGGGGCCGATCCCCAGAAAGTCGTCGATGTCTCGCAGATCCGCACACCGTGGCCGATGCGCTGGGCACCGCAGAGCTGGACGGCTCTCCACATCGACTCCGGTCCATCGGCCTCGCCTGCGTGGATGGTGAAGTGCGCGTTGTTGCGTCGCAGCAGGTCGAAGGAAGCCTGGAAACGGTGGGACGGAATCCAGCTCGGCACCGGCGATGTCAGTATCCGACGACAGAGTCGTCGCGGTGGACCAGAGCAAGTTCAGCGATCTCGGTGGTGGGTTCATCGACGTGCGCGCATCGCCGTGACGAGATCTGGGTGGCGACGATGGCCCGTCCCGCGGTCTCGGCCTGCGCCATGCCCTCGGCCAGGCCGTCACGAACCGCCTCCACGGCCGCCTCCAGCGTCAGCCCTTCTGCAGTGCTGTTCGGGGCCCAGCGGGCCTCGGCGTGACGACGCCGTCGGCGGCTTGGTCCAGCACGAACTCGCGCGCCACTCGCACCAGCTGGTCACGAGTCTGCATGGCGGCGGTGGTGTGGGCGAAACCCTCCAGATATCGCACCAGGGAACCGGAGTCGGCGGATTCGAAGAACCACCCTGCCCAGTCGCCGGGTCGGTGGTAGGGTAGCTCGTGCCTGTTCTCGGCGCAGTGCTCGATCACGGTCGAGGGGCGCAGTCCACCATCGAGATGGTCGAAGGGCGACCTCGGGCAGGGCACGTAGTTCTTCCGGGCTCAGCATGAAAAACATCCTAGGAGTTGCGGTGGAGGTCAGCGGACATGGTTCAGATCGGCGGGTCCGAAGCCTGTGGCAGCACCTCCGACATCGGCAGCACCTCGGTCGGGTGTCCACGAGAAGCACATTCCCGCCGAACTCGAAACAGCAGCTGCCGGCACCGCCCGCAGGGCATGATCCTCTCCCCCAGTTTGTTGCAGCATGTGAACGCCACCAGCCGTCCACCTCCGGTGGCATTCAGCTGTGAGACCAGCCCGCACTCGGCGCAGAGCCCCACCCCGTAGGATGCGTTCTCCACGTTGCAGCCAACCACGATGCGACCGTCGTCCACCAGGGCAGCCGCCCCCACCTGGTAGCTCGGAGATAGGCGCATAGGCTCTTTCCGTGACCTCCGCGCGCCGCGGCCCGCAGCCGTTCCCCAGTCGATTCCGGCCATCAGCGGGTCTTCACGAAGTGGACGCCATCAGCGGCGGGCGGACGGACGCGACCGACCAGTCCCCGCGACGGCGATGATGGTGGCGACGTAGGGCAGCATCTCGATGAACTCACTGGGAATCGGAAGGTTCATCAGTTTGATGGACTGCGCCAAGGCCCGAGTGAACCCGAAGAACAGGGCCGTGCCCGCTCCCCAGGACGGGATGCCATCGGCCCATGATCACCGCGGCCAGGGCAATGAAGCCGTTTGCTCGCCGTGATGTTGTTGTCCTGGAAGGCCCCGCCGAAACCGACCGTGAAATAGGCCCCACCGAGCCCCGCGAAGATCCCGCCTAGCAGCACGGGCCTGGGTCTGGTGGAGATCACTCTTGATCCCGACGGTGTCTGCTGCCTGCGGGTGCTCACCGACCGCCCTGACTCCGGAGCCCCCACTTCGTGCGGTAGAGCAGGAACCACACCAGCGGAACAGCAAGCAGGGCCATGAAGGTCAGGGGCGTTGAGAAACAGGATCGGCCCGATGAAGGGGATGTCGCTCAGCGCGGGAACAGCGAACACCGGCATGGGGCTGACCGTACCGAAGATCTTGAGTCGCGGGCGACGAGCTGCTGAAAGATGAAACCCGTCAACCCTGTCGCCAACAGGTTCACGACCACCCCGACGATGACGTGATCCACCAGGTATTTCAGCGTGAACAGGGCCAGCACTGCCCCCATCAGGAGGCCGGGCGACGGCACGCCGCCATCAGGGACGCCAGGAAGGACTGAATGGAAAACCACCCGAGGACTGGGTGATGGAGAACATCACAGAGGCTGCGAAAGCCGCCGCCAGGAACTGGCCCTCGATCGCGATGTTCACCACGCCGGCGCGCTCCGACAAGACACCGGCCAGCACCCCGAACAGCAGCGGTTGAATACGCCAGCGTGAGGTTCAGCTGGCTCGTCAGGACGAACGGGACCGTAGAGGACGCAGCGGCCCAGACAACGAAACCGGCGAGGATACTGAGCCCGGCGATCACTCCCGCCGCGGTACGCAAACCCTTCGGGAGCCCTGCCGATCAGGAACACGGCCCCCCGCAGCCAAGGTGAACAGAGCGAAGACCAGCAGCAACGGTGGGCCCCGGCACCTCAATGGTCGGCAACTGCACATCCGCGAAGGCGTCAGACAGGGCGATGTTCCCGGTCGGATTGGCGGTGAACGCCATCACCACCAGCAGCACCCCGAGCAGGGCGAGGAGAATACCCGCCGCTATTCGCGTGGAACGTCCTCCGGTGATTCGACGACCTCCCTTTCCGGAGCGTCGGCACCGGGGAACGATGATGTCGGTGCTCATGCCTTGGCCTCCTCGGGTGGTCCGGACAACCCCGCGCCTGCGTTCCCTGCAGGAAGGGCAGCAGCCAAGTGACGAAGGCGGGCGCCGCGACGAGCAGAACGATCAGGGCCTGGATGAGATCCACCAGCTGCTTGGGGTGTCGGCGATCGTGACCATGGCGGTGCGACTGGCCTTCAACGCGCCAAACAACAACCCGGCAAGCACCACACCGATGGGACGGGAACGCCCCAGCAGAGCCACCGTGATGGCGTCGAACCCGAGGGTTCCGATGATGCTGACGGTCAGCTGCGGCGGGTAGCTCGTCAAAATCACGGGAGCGGTGACGGTGATCAGGCCACCGAGACCCGCCAGGCCACCGGCCAGGGCCATCGTCGTGAAGGTGACCCGCCCCACGGAGGTTCCCTGGTTGCCGCTGCATCCGGGTTCAACCCGACCGCCTGCAGCTGAAGACCAAACCTGGTGCGTTCCAGAAGCCACCAGCATCCCAGAGCCGCCAGCAGCGCCAAACCCGAACCCCAGGTGCAGACGGGTCCCGGCGATCCGGGGCAGGGTGGCGCTCCACCCAACACCGGTGCGATCGGATTGGAAGCCCCGGTTGTCGCATGAATGGTTGCTTCAACAGATAGGAGAGGATGTTGCAGCGACGTAGTTCATCATGATCGTGAGGATCACCTCGTGGGCCCCTGGTGCGGGCCTTGATGAGACCGACCACACCGCCCCAGAGCGCCCCCATGAGGACGCCCGCGAGGATCACCAGCGGAAGGTGCAGGAGGAGGAAGCCCCTTGACGCTGAAACCGAGATAGGCCCCAAGCAGCGCCCCCATCACGGCCTGGCCCTGGGCGCCGATGTTGAACAACCCGGCCCGGAAGGCCAGTGCCACCCCGAGGCCGGGCCGCTATGAGAGGAGCCGCCTCGCAGTGGTTTCGGTGAGGGCGGTCACCGACCCGAGGGAACCCACGACATGGCCTCGAAGGTGAGCGCGATCTTGCCGAAGGTGGCGTCCAGGGCGTCGCTGGGCCGGGCGATGAAGTAGGCGTACTTCGCCATAATCCCCGCATCGGTGACCACCATGATGACCATCGCGACGACGAAGGCCAGGATCAGGAGGCCGTGGTCACCAGGGCCGTGGTGATCCAGGCCGGGCGGCCACGGTTTCCGGTGCTCATGCCTGGTTCTCCTGCTCCGCGTGATGGCGACGGCATCCTCGTGGTCGATCCCCGCCATCATGAGCCCCAGCACGTCACGGGGGTGTCCGGCCGACGACACCGACGATGCGTCCCCGATACATGACCGCAATGCGATCGGCCAGGACTCCACCCATCGAGTTCCGTGGAGATGATGAGCACCGCGGTTCCCCTGTCCCGTTCGGCGGACGATCCGGGTATGAAGGAACTCGATCGCGCCCACGTCGACGCCCCTGTGGGCTGGTTCGCCAGCAGCAGCGACAGCGGACGCGACAGTTCCCGGGCCAGAACCACCTTCTGTTGGTTGCCTCCCGACAGCGACCGGGCCGGCTGCGCGTAAGAATCGGTGCGAATGTCGAATTTCTCGACCAGCTTCGCGGCGTGCTGGTTGATTTTCCCCACTTGAGGTTTCCACCCACGCTGAAATGGTCGAGGTTGTCCAGCACCAGGTTCTGGGCGATCGAGAAATCCCCGATCAGGCCGTCCTTGTTCCGGTCCTCCGGCACGTAGCCCAGGCCCGCACCAAGGGTTTTGGCGGGACTGAGCCGCGTGACGTCGGCACCGTCGAGGGTGATCATGCCGCCGACGGGGGTCATGGTGCCGAGCAGCGCCTCGGCCAGTTCGCTCTGCCCGTTGCCCTGAACCCCCGCGATCACGATGATCTCGCCGCCGCGCACCGTCAGGTCGAGGTGATCGACGGCCACCGCTCCGGACGCGCTGGCCACCGTCAGCCCGGAGATCACCAGACGTTCCTCCCCGATCCGCGGCGCCTGTTTGGTCACTTTCAGCTCGACGGAACGTCCGACCATCATGGCGGCCAGTTCGGCCTCGGTACTCGTGGGTTCGGCACGTCCGATGACCCTCGCCGCGCCGGATGACCGTGATGTCATCGGCCACCTCCAGCACCCTCACGGAGTTTGTGGGTGATGAACACAATCGCACGTCCCTCGTCGCGCAATGCACGCATTACGTCCATCAACTCGCTGATCTCCTGCGGGGTCAGCACCGCTGTCGGCTCGTCGAAAATCAGGTAGCGGGCGTCATGGGCCAAGGGACTTCGGGATCTCAACCCGCTGCTGGATGCCAGACAGGCAGATCCTCCACGAGCGCATCCGGATCGACCTCCAGCGGTACCGCTTTCGAGAGTTCCCGGACCCGCCGCCTGGCCTGCTCGATGTCGAGGAGCCCCACGGAACCGGGTTCATGACCCAGCACCATGTTCTCCGCGACAGTGAACGGGGAATCAACATGAAGTGCTGGTGCACCATACCAATGCCGGCGGCCATGGCTCTGCGAGGATCCCCAGTCTCAGTTTCTCCCTCCCCAGCCAGACCTCACCCTTCATCGGGGCCAGCAGCCCGAAGAGGATGTTCATCAGGGTGGATTTTCCCGCACCGTTCTCCCCGAGCAGGCAATGGATGCGCCCGGAACGATATCGATACTGATGTCGCTGTTGGCCGTGAGGAACCGAAACGTTTCGTGATGCCTTCCAACGACAACACGGGAGCTTCCGAGAGCGACGAAGTCACTGTTGTTACTCCTTCCTCAGGCGCCCACTCTGCAAGTGCTCAGTGGAGCAGGGATGCCCACGTGACGTCCCTGCTCCACATGTCACCGCATCTTCTTCAGCATCACCTGACGGTGGTCTCGACTGTGATCTTCCCGGAGATGATGTCGGCGCGGATCTGTTCCAACTCCGACTTGGTCTCAGCCGGAACTTTGGAGTCGAAGTCGTGGAACTCGGAAAGATCGACTCCTTGTTCTTGAGGGTTCCGACATACGGATCGGAGGAGAAGGAGCCCTCCTTGGCGGCCTTGATGACATCGAGGACGGCCACATCCATGCTCTTCACGACCGAGGTGATGATCACGTCCTGTATTCGGGCGCGGAGACGTAACCATCGGTGTCCACCCAGATGGCGTTCACCTTGCCATTGGTTTCCTTCACGGCATCAGCGCCCCCAGCCCAGAGGACCAGCGACCGGAAGGATGATGTCGGCGCTCCCCGTGCGATGAGCGTGTTGGCGGTGTGCTTGCCACCGGCGTTGTCGTCGAACGGGCTGGCACCGCCGATGAACTGCCCGTCCTGGTGGCGCGATCCCAGCCGAGCACCTGAACGGTCTTGCCTTTGACCTGGTTGTAGTACTCAACACCTTGGGCGAAGCCATCCATGAAAGATCGACACGGTCGGGTACTTGGCCCCGCCGAAGGTGCCGACCTTCCCGGTCTGGGACAGCGAGGCGGCGACATAACCCGCCATGAAAGCGGGCTGGGCGGTGTCGAACATCAGTCCCTTCGCATTGTCCACCCCGTCGAAGGATTCATTGTCGACGATCGCGAACTTGACGTTCGGGTTCTGTTTCGCGGCGGCTTCCGTAGCATTCGCCAGGGCATACCCAACCGTCACGATGACACCGCACTTGGCGTCGATCATGGACTGGACGTTGCGCGTACTCGGATTCCTCCTTGGACCTCGATCTGCGCGGTCTCGACGCGGAGCTGTTCCTTTGCCTGCAGCAGACCCTTGTAGGAGGTCTCGTTGAAGGATTTGTCGTCGAAACCACCGAAATCGGAAACCATGCAGGCCTTGAAACCTCTGCCCCAGCGGTGGCGCTGCCAGCGGCGCTGCTGGCTGGAAGGGAACCAGCCGGGGAGGAAGAGGTCGTCATCGGGGCCTCGGCGCAGGCGGACAGCAACAGAAGAGCTGACGGCGGCGAGAGAGGCGAGTTTGAGCAGGGACTTGGTCACTTCGAGCTCCAAACTCGGAAAGGTTTCCTGTGCCAGTGACCATATCGCGCGCACATCATCAAGGCGCGGTACCCGCCGAATCGTTATCAGCCCGCAACCTGCCTGACCAGGGCCAGGGCGGATCGAACCATGTGCCTGGTGGATTCCCGCCAATTCGGCCCTGGCTGCGGTAAGCGACCGGTTGCCAAGGAGATGACAACGGCCGCCGCCCTGCAGTCTCAGCTCCACCGGGTCCCACACGCCTATCGAAGACCGGCACCCACCGCGCCAGCAGGTCTCGCACCTTGGCTTCCTGAGCAGGGTTCATGCGCTGGATGGTGGACAGGTGAGCGATCAGACAGGCCAGGTCGTCGGCGCGCCGACCGGGCCCAATCGTGTCCAGCATCAAGGATCCTGACCACCCGCCCCGCGGCCACGTGCACCTGTCCTCGTGGAAGTCACCATGGGTGGGTTCGTTGCCCGAGCGGGATCCCCGCGAGGGCCGCTCTGGATCCGCTGCGCGCCCAACCGAGATCACCGCGCACCTCGGCAGGGCTCGAAGAGAAACGATTTCCGCGTAATGCTGGAACGGCATCGCTCCAGGCGGACGGCGTTCCAGCTGCGTGACGCTCGCGGGAGCATGGAGTCGAGCACCCTCGATCAGCCTCGGGGTGCAGGGATCGCCGGCCTCGAAAGAGCGCACGCGCCAAAGGCCTTCCCTGCAAGGCGTCGAGGATCATCAACTGATCATCAGTGGTGTGAGCAACGTGAGGGCGCCGGCACCCTGCGCTGGTCAACATCCGATGCCTGAAAAAGCACGTCGTCGAAGAGTTTTGGCACGAATCGCCTTGATGTAGAAGGTGTTTCCTCCCGTGGTGAATCTGCACGACGCGCGGCGCGCGAGGCCGATAACCAATGATCTTCAGCTCGAGTTCATCCCCGGTCACGAGATACGGCAACAACCGGGCATCATTGACCAGTTCGGCCAACAACTCGGGTGTAGCCGCCGTTTCAGACCCGGGCGACCGGATCTGCCGGGTAGATCCAGACCGCCACCTCGCGGTTGCCGTCACCGAAAGACCCGGCACCCCCTGTCTGTCCGGACATTCCCCGCTGCGGGCTGAGACTCCCAGCAGTTCCGTGCGCCCCCATAGGGCCAGGACACTTTCGCCAGATAGGTGGCGGTGGTGGACTGCTGGGTTGGCGTCCACGTGCTCCAGCGTCCAGCTGAGCAGCTCCCCGCCGGCGTGACGAACCGCAGCGCTGAGCACGGGGCCAGCTCCCGCCCCGTCAACAACCTCGATCCATCCATCCGCCAACTCCTGAAACCGGGCGAGCAGAAATCCAGGTAGCGCGCCGCCCATCCATCTCCTCGACCCTGAACACCCAGGTCGATACTGCCGTGTCCTCCTCCGCCGGTTCACACGGGAGAGTTCCACGTCCACCGTCCCCGACTCGTGGGCAGGCGTCCGAGCCGGGCCATCACGTATCCTGCCACGGTGTCGTGGGGACCTCGGGAATGACGTACCCAGAAAGTCCTCGCGAATTCCTCGATGGTGGTCAGCCCGTCCAATCGGGCCAGAGGTCGATCCGCGTCGGTGACGTGTCCGTCCACAACGTCATACTCATCCGTGATGTCGCTGATCAGTTCCTCCACCAGATCCTCCAGCGTGACACCTCGATGTGCCGCCATACTGTCGGACTATGGCCATGTGGGCCTTCGCAGCACGCATCGCGGATCAGGGCACGCGCAGCTTCACCGTTTCTGGAGGTTCAGCACGGGCCGCACTGATTCCGGACAGCTGACCACGCGTTCCCGGCGCGTCGAGGTCCATCAGGTCCCGGAACGTGGCAGGAAAACCAATCACCTTGTCCACGGAGCCTCCGTGACCGGGTAGCGGGAACAAGGCCCCTCGCACTTCCTTGTAGGCCAGCTGGATGGGCATGTCGGAAGGAAGAAATTCCACTTCGGTGCGGGGTACCATCACCCGCGGAGACCGATGAGCTGGCCCGCGGCGAAGACCTCATCGACGATGCTGCGTTCCTCCTGACCCAGGGTCGTCGATCCCGAGAACCATCTCCCGCAGTCCTCGTCGCTCACGCATCCTGCGACGCTTCGGGTCACCACTGAAGACCCGCACCACAGTGTCGGTGGAGACTCCCAGGAACCAGATAGACGGGCCGGGCCAGGGATGCAGATGCCGGACACCAGCGGAGCCAGCGCCAGCGCGAATCCCTCAGCTCGTTGCATGCGAGGCGTTTCGCGCTCAGTTCCCCGATCACGATGGAGAAGTAGGGAGATCACGATCGTGATAACCACCAGGCGAGCTGGATCGGCCACCGAGCGCCGGTATCCCCCACTCCTTGAAAGACGGGGGCAAGTCCCGACGCCAGGGTTGCCCCGCCGAACGCCGCGAAAGAAACCCGGAAAGCGTCACGCCGATCCGAACAGCAGACAGGAAATCGGTTGGGATCGCTCGTCATCGTCTGATGGCCCGGCCCTGTTTGCCCTTGGCGGCGAGCTGCCTGATCTGCGACTCACGCAGCGTCACTCAGCGCCATCTCGGCAGCCGCGAAGGTGCCACCGATCAGGATGAACAGCGCGATCAGCGCAATGTCAGAAACCGCCGACATCAGCGGAAGATCACCGTCCTGTTCCCGTCCATCAGCACCCGGTGTTCGGCGAACAGGCGCACGGCTTCCGCCAGGGTCTCCGATTCTGACCCCGCCCTTTGCTGACCAGTTTGTCGACCCCCATGGTGTGATCCACCTGACCACGTTCTGCTCAATGATTGGCCCTCGTCGAGATCGCTGCGTGACGAAAATGGGCGGTTGTCGATGAGTCTCACCCCGGTTGTGTGCCCGCCGGTAGGGATTTGCTCCTTTGAAGCCAGGAAGGAAGGAGTGGTGGATGTTGATGACGCGCCCGGCAAGGTGATCACACAGCTCAGCGCTGAGGACCTGCATGTAGCGGGCCAAAACCACCAGGTCCACGTTTCTTTCCTCCTCGACCACGCGGCGAAGCTCGTCCTCGAAATCGGCTTTCGTCTCGGGAACAACCACCCGGTGCGTGAACGGCACCCGTAGAAATCAGCTAGCACCTCAGGACGTCGTGATTGGCCATGACACCGACGACATCGATGGAAGAGTTCCCGCGCGCCATTTGGAACAGGAGCTCATGATGCAGTGCCCGGTCTTGACGCGAGCAGCAGCACGCGTGGGCGTTGCTGCTGCAGATGTCGAACTCCGCATCGAGTCTTTTCCAGCCACGGGGTACAGAACGTTCATCAGATCGTCACGCGTGGGTCCGGTCAGGCGATACGTGTGAAGAAACGCCCTGTGTCGGCGGAAGCGAACTGCTGACATTCGTGATGTTGTCCCAAGGAGACGACGGCTCCGGTGAGGGTACGCACGATGCCAGGACCATCCGGGCATCGCAACGTCATGACGAGGTCCTGCATGAGCTCCCAGCGTAGGCCAGCACACCGAGCGTTTCGCTCCCATACCGTTGGGAATCACCACTCAGCTGCAGGAACGCTAGGGCTTTGGCCTCGCCTCGGGCTCTGGAACGGTGCGAGCCCGGGACGGTCCCGCTACTGTGACGCATCCGCGAAGTCAGGAACACTCGCAGGCACCTCAACCACCCGGACGTGGATCCTGACGGAGACACCTTGACCAGAATCGCACTGCTCACCACCACCGAGGACCGACCTGCTCAGCGCACGCGCAAGCCAGGCCGACTACGTGTACGGCAATCCCGCGAAACTTCGATGTCAACGCAGTGAAGAAACTGATCGACGGCGCGGACCCGATCGTGTTCCGTTTCCTCGGTGGCAAGGAACAACTGCCCGAAACCTTCACCACGTGCGTCGAGTCGGGCCTGCCTCTGGTGGTTCTCGGTGGCCCAGCACCCCTGGACGCCACATTGATGGAACTCCACCGTCCGATGGGAGTCGGGCACAGGCCCATTCCTATTTCGTGCAGGGCGGTCCTCGACAACCTCCGCAACGCACACGCCTTCCTCGCCGACACAGTCCTGCTGACGGGCGATGCGCTTTTGAGCCGGTCCTCGATGATGCCCGTCTGGAGTGAGCTTCGACCGGATGCCCCCACCGACGAGCCCGCCGGGCATCGCCGTCCCCGGATCGGCATCATCTTTCTACCGAGCCCACTACGCGGCAGGAAACATCGCGCACATCATCGCCTTGGCCGATGCCATTGATGCGGCGGGTGGATTACGGTTCCGATCCAGACCGCATCACCGCGTGACCTGATCCGGGGCTGATCGAGTACTCGAACCTGCGACGCCATCATCACCACGGTGCAGGCGTCGGGCGGTCTCACTCCGGCAGACGCTCGGCGGGCGGCGACGAGGAGCGCTCTGGGACGTGGAACAACTCGTCACACTGACGTCCTGATCTCTGCAGGGGCTGACCGTGACCTGGAGCCGAGACCTGGGAGTCACCGATGACGTGCATGGCCCCTATGACGTCGCCACCCAGGTGGCGGTTCCCGGAGTTTGACGGGCGGTTGATCACCGTCGCCTTCTCCTTCAAAAGAGATTGATGCCGATGGCCTGCCCCACTACGTTCCCGACCTGGAACGCTGCTTTCGTTGCGGGGCTGGCCGTGAACCACGCGAGGCTGCGGCTGATCCCACCCTGCCGAGCGGAAGGTCGCCATCGTCCCGTCGGCATGCCCCACCGAACGCCCCGAATCGGCAACGCGGTTGGCCTCGACACCCCTGTCTCCGATCATCCGGTTGCTGCGGGCCATGCGGGAGGTGGGCCGACCTGGGTGCGCCCGGCGAGATCCCCTGGCACCGTGAGCTGGAGCCTGTGGAGGGCGAACATCCTGATACCACTGCTGGAAATGCCTTGATACATGCCATCACGCGGCCGGCGGGCAGGGACGAATGGCTAACGACAGCTGAGCGAGTCAGCCCGTCCGCATCGACGCTGCGACTCCATCGTCGCTGGTTCGCGAGTTCCCCACCGAACTGCAGGAGCAGGTGACACAGACCTGGGTGAAGCCCGGCAACCTGTTCGTGATCGCGCCACCAACCCTGACGGTGAGATTGTGGCCGCGACCCTTCAGGCGGGCAACATCGTGATCCTCGCAGCCTCCCCGTGGTTTCGAGGGAGAACCCGATCGCGATCTACTCACGATCCCGACCTGGCACCACCCACCACTGCCGGCCACCCACCGCTGGTTGGAGAAGGAATTGGGCGCCGCCGTCGTCCATGTCGGCAAACACGGCAACCTCGAATGGCTGCCTGGCAAAACCCCTGCCCCTCGATGCTGCCTCGGGTCCCTGATGCGGCCTCTGGGAACCTGCCGTTGATCTACCCGTTCTCGTCAACGATCCTGGCGAAGGCACGCGCTGCCGACGCGCGCACGCCACGATCGTCGACCACCTGATCCCGCCGATGGCGCGCGCCGAGTCACATGGTGACATCTCCGGCTGGAGCAGCTACTGGACGAATACGGCAACGTCTCGTGATGGATCCGGCGAAGGCCCCTGCCCTACGAGGAGAGATCTGGCGTCATCAAGGCAGCCCAGATGCACCAGGACCTCGGACTCGAGGAACGCCCCGACGAGGAGGAGTTCGACGAGTTCGTGATGCACGCTGACGGCTGGCTGTGCGAGATCAAGGACGTCCAGATCCGCGACGGTCTCCATGTGCTCTCGCAGGGTTCCTGAGGACGAGGGCATGGTCAACCTGGTGTTGGCAATCTGCGTCCAAACCAGGTCTCGGAGGTCGCACCGATGGGATACCCGGCTTGCGGGTTGCCCTGGGCCTACCGGAGGACCAACAGGACGTCTCCATCACACGGGAGGAAACCGACACGGTGGAAGCCGAAGCCTCGCCCCTGTGGAACAGCTCGCCGCAGCTGGCTGGGACCCGGAAGCCATCGAGAGCATCGTCGCCCCTGCTCCGGACGTGACGGGATCGATGTCGCTGGGTGTGCGGCTCTAGAGTTCGGGCCACCGAGGTGGTGCCAGTCCGAGGCCACTGAGGGCGAGATCCCCGCCGTCCTCCATGCCCTGGATGGCGGCTACATTCCAGCCGGCCCTCGCCCGCCGCTGCGTGGCCTGGTGAACGTGCTGCCGACCGGTCGCAATTTCTACTCGGTCGATCCGAAAGCGATCCCGTCGAAACTGGCCTGGCAGACCGGTCAAGCTGCAGCCGAGAACTCGTGGCCCCGCTATCTGGCGGAGACCGGGAATATCCGAGTTCCGTCGGGTTGTCGGTGTGGAACCTCGGCGATGCGCACCTCCGGTGACGACATTGCGGAGGTGTTCGCCCTGCTTGGCATCCGTCCCGTCTGGGAGGGTAGTCACGCCGAGTGGTCGGTCCGGAGGCTATGACTTGAGGAGCCTCGGTCGGCCCCTGTATTGACGTGACCGTCCGCATCTCCGGTCTCTTCCGCGACGCCTTCCGCACGTGGTCGCTCTCTCGACGACGCCGTGGCACTCGCCGCGGCGCAGGAGGAGGCGCTCGAGACCAACTTCGTGCGCGCCCACGTGTCAGCCGACCTGGAAACCCACGGAGAGCAGCTGTCGCGCCCGCACCCGCATCTTCGGTTCCAAAAACCCGGTACCTACGGCGCCGGGATGTTGGAACCGATCGAGTCCGGGAACTGGCGATCCGACGAGACCTGGCTGAGGTCTCATGCGGCCTGGGTGGTTTCGCATGTACGACGACCTCGACGGCACCCCGCCCGCTGACGACATGGAGAACAACTCACCGCCGCATCAAAGTGGCCGCGAAGAACGTCGACTCCGCGAGCACGACATCATCGACTCCGACGACTACTTCCAGTACCACGGCGGTATGGTGGCGACGGTCCGGGCCCCGACCGGTAACGGCCTGAAGGCCTACGTCGGTATACTCAGCATCCCCGACGCAGTGCGCACCCGGTCGCTCGCGGAGGAGACCGCCCGCATTCCGGGCACGCGTGGTCAACCCGAAGTGGCTGGCGGCGATGCGCCGCCACGGCACGAGGGAGCCTTCGAGATGGCCGCCAGCGTCGACTCACCTGTTCGGTTTCGACGCCACCGCACAGGCAGTGGGTGACTGAGGTCGGTGGCGAACACCTACCTGCTCGACGAGCAAAACCAGGAATTCCTGCGCCAGGCCAACCCGTGGGCACTGCGCAGCATGGTCGAACGGCTCCAGGAGTCGGTGGACCGTGGAATGTGGGAGAACCCAGATCCTGACCTGATCAACCAGCTCACGAGCTCTCACCTGGAGGTGGAGGCGACCTGGAGGAGTGGATGCCGGCCATATATCCCCTTTGAGCTCGGGAGTATGCGTCCCGAACCTTGACGACGATCTCGATGAGCTGCTGCGCAGCATCGCCGGCAGCAGCTCATCGAGGTGTCGAGAAGACACCAACGACTGTGCAGCAATGAGCCGCCCCATCCCCTCCCGCCGGGCCGACGGCATGAGAGGTTCGGCTGGCGTTCCTGGCTCACTGACGGCCCCGTTCCCATCCCGGTGGTGTTGCGGTTCTCACCGGTCAATGGCTGATGAAAGAAGCTGCGGCTTCACGTGGTCTGTCAGTGGCGCGAACAAATAACCCGCCTAAGTTCAGCGCAAAGGACCTGTTATTTCCCACTTCACGGAAGGGCAAAAGGCGAGCATCCATCACCCATCCGTGGTCCCGAAGCACCTTTTGTGCCGATACCGACGATTCGCTTTCAGCTTGCCGCTTCGAGTAGCGCCGGCACGTCCAGGTTGTCCTCACAGGCATCCGCGAGTCTGTCGATCATGGCTTTCCGTTGCTCGGCGTAGCTGGCGCCCCGTGAGCCGCCAGTCGCCGCCGGTCAGCCGCGCGATCTCTTCGAGGAAGGCCCGGCGAAAAACCGTCGGACTCGAAGGCCCCGTGCCACATGGTCCCGAACGGAGCCGACCTGTTGGCCCTCGCAGAACTCTCCTCCTGCGGAGCGTGAACCCGCCCGTGGTGGATGGGTAGCCTCGACCGGTTCTCCCCGCCACGTCCCCGGACGGTCTGCCGAGAACCTTCACCTGCCGAGACGCACCTCGCCGGGAAGCAAGCCCAGGCCGGGGACGTCTCCGTCACCGGATCTGAGATCATCGAGGATACGATCGGTGAGCATCTGGTAACCACCACGGATGCCGAGCACGGGCCGCTGCTGCTGGGCGCGGTCCGGATCGCCTCCGCCAGACCCTTTTGTCCCTGAGCCAGGCCAGGTCCGTGACAGTGGCCCGCGACCCGGGCAGCACCACAAGGTCTGCCTGGGCGATCTGATCGGCGATGCGGTGACAACCACCTGGACACCCGGGTTCCGCGGCGAGAGCATCCACGTCGGTGGCATCTCGAGGTGCGGGGAAGTGAACGACGACGACGTGGAGCACCCCGGTGCGGACGCAGCGCCCGCGACCCAATGGTCAGGCATCCTCCCCGTCCAGCCACACGTCCGCCAGCCAGGGAAGCACACCGTAGTTCCTGAGACCGGTGCGCCGAGTCAGCTCAGTCCAGACCCGGGTCAAGCACCGCTTGGTCACCGCGGAACTTGTTGATGAGGGTATCCCACCAGCAGCCCACGATCCTGTTCGGAGACGATGCCGTGGGTGCCGAAGATCGCCGCCAGGAGCGCCCCACGGTCGATGTCTGCGGCCAGCACCACAGGGCAGCCCGAAACGTTCCGCCAGGCCGAAGTTGACGTAGTCGCCCCTGACGCAGGTTGATCTCGGCGGGCGATCCGGCTCCCTCGCACAGCACCAGGTCGTGGCTGGCTGCGAGCTCTTCGTAGGCGTCGAAGGCAGCCCTCGGCCAGGTGTTTGCGCTCGCTGGCGTACTCCTGCACCGAGCTCCCCCGCAGGACGGCCACGGAGCACGACGAAACTGCGCCGATCGCTGCCCGGTTTCAGCAGCACAGGATTCAGCAGGCTGCTCGGCTCCACCCCAGCTGCCTGCGCCTGCAGGTACTGGGCGCGCCTGATCTCGGTGCCATCCGAGCAGACCATCGAGTTGCTGGACATGTTCTGCGACTTGAACGGGGCCACCTTGATCCCGCGGCGCCGGAACGCGCGCGCCAGGCCCGGTCACAATCAACGACTTGCCCGCATCCGATGCGGTTCCGGCGATCAACAACCCGGCTCATTTCCTCCCACCTCCGAACACGATCAGCGCCCCGCCAGCAGTCCCGTGGCAGCGGCGGTGACGACCGTCACCAGTGTCGCGGCGCGGCGCACCTGCTGACCTGCGGGCGGGGCCGTCACCGAGAGTGGGCGGGACTCCACCCGGTCGCCGTAGCGGTTCTCCCCGCCCAGCTGCACCCCGAGGGCACCGGCCCACGCGGACTCGCACCAACCGCCGTTCGGGCTGGGATGTCTGGCACCGTCGCGCCGCATGATGCGCCAGGCCCGGGGATGTCTCCCCGACCAGTGGGGCGCACTACGCACGCCAGGGCCCCGGTGAGCCGCGCCGGCACCCAGGCCGCTGCGTCGTCGGTGCGTGCCGATGCCGTGCCGAAACGCCCGTAGCGCTGGTTGCGGTGGCCGACCATGGCGTCGAGGGTGCTGAGGGCGCGGTGGGTCAGGATTCCGGGCACCCCGCGAGAGCCCCCAGAAGATCGTGCACACCCCGGCGTCGTTGGTGTTCTCCGCCATCGACTCGAGCGGTGGCGCGTCCCAGATCCTCGGCGTCGAGGCAACGCGGATCGCGAGCCCGCAGAGGTTCGGCACCGTTCCCGGGCCCGCCTCTGAGGTCGCCGTCCTCGAGGCGGTCGGCCATGGTCCCTTTCCCTCGTCAGCGAGCCGCCTGCGCCGAGCGCCGCCCAGGTCGCAACCGTGCGGTGGCCGCGACCTGCATCCACCCATGCCGCGCGGAAACCCGTTCCACCAGCAGCCCACCCACCAGAACGGGGGCGACTGCGAGCGCAGCAAACATGGTTCCTGCGGCATGGTTGTCTGCGTGGGTGGTTTCCTCCACCCGGGTGGCCCAGGAACCGAACCAGGCGACGGATGGTGCTTCGCGGGGTCGCGAACACCTGGTCCGCCACCATTCCGATGACGAGTCCCAGGCCGCGATGTCTCAGTGCGCGCTCCGTCGCTTCACGGTGAGCGCGATTCCCAGCCAGACGGCCAGCTGGGTCAGTTCGATCAGAGAACCGTAGCAGTCGCCGTTCAGGCGCCCCAGGCGCCGCAAGAGGTGTCGCTGCCAGCAGGTCGAAAACACCCAGGCGGTCGCGACAACACCCGACCAGCATGCCGCTGCCAGCCAACTCCAGCAGCCACCAGGTGACGCGCCACCTGCACTAGCACCGCCCCCGGCTGGCCGCGGCAGCCCGGCCTCCTGACCTTGCCAGCCACCAGCAGACAAGGTACCCGGGACCGGTTCTTCACCCCCGGCCCGGCAGCGTGGCGGCCAGCGGAACCACCCGTCCCGCAGCCATGCCGAAGGCCATCAGCAACGGCCAGGTGCCGGGAGGTGCGACGCCGAGGCCACCTCCAACAGCAGCACAACCAGCAGCGACACCACCCCCACATCGGGCCGATGTCGGACTGCTTCATGATCGCCCGTGCCCGCTCCGCGGGTTTCCGGGAACCCAGCGCGTCCGCGACGTCCGCGGTGCCGTCCAGGTGCATGGCGCCCGTGGCGTGAGCCACCGCTCCGACGGCCATCAACGCCCCGAGGGAACCATCGATCCGGATGCGCGCGCTCCCCAGCGCGCAGACCGGCGGCTGCCCGAGCACCGCCCCAGCCAGGGAAAGGGCGACGAGCCCGTCGGGGAAGTTCGACGGTCAGCCCAGTCGTGTTTGCGCACCGGAAACCAGGTGTACATGGCGACTGCGCTGTGAAGGCGCGCAATGGGCGCATCAGGACCCTTGACCGGCACGGGAATCACCGTACGCACAGCCAGACCCGGTCGACAACCGCTGCGACGCGCATGTTCGAGGCGCCCCAGCGGTCAGTGAACAACCTGCCGGAGCTGGTGGCCGACCACGCCGAGTCCCACCTCGTTGCTGACACACCACCACCGGCCTGCGGGTGGCTCGCAGCGCAACCGGAACTCCTCCAGCGGCTCTCCAGTCGGTCCAGCCTCTGGGTCCCCGGTCCCAGCAACCGTCGTCGAGCAGCCTCGTCAGCCACCCCCAGGCAGTCGACCAACATGGGGTGGTGTCGTTACGGCGTAAGTTCAGCGGCCAGATCGATGGTTTCGGACAGTCTCCCAGTGGGAGGGGCGTCGGTCCAGTGGATCCGGAGCCGCTCCACCCATTCGGGATCGTCGGACGTCACCTCAGAGGTGGCCACGTAGGGAAACCCTCAGGTTCGTCGGCAGCAGTGACTCCCGCGAGGTCGATTTTCCGGAGCAGGTTCCGCCCAGGATCAGCGCGGAACCTCGACGCCTTCGACTCCCTGACCGCTGAAGGTGCCCCATCCGTTCATTATCAACGCGGCGGCCCTTGACCAGCGGCAGTGCCAGGGCACCTCGGAGCCTTCACCGAGCCGCAGGCTAGATCAACCAGCCCGCGCCAGCCGAGGGCCTCGTGGGCAGCGGTGATGGCGGGTTCCACACCGGTGCCCAGCGATCAGATAGTCGACAACGTCCCGGGCAGATGGCGCGGGCGACCAGGGCGCGGAGCAGGAAACGCACCCCTGTCGAGAACAACAGGAACGCGTCCCGGCAGCGGCGTCAGCATGAGGTCCGGTCATGGCGGCGTGCTCGAAACCTCCCGACGGTGGCCAACACGCCGACCGCATTCCCGTGGCGAGCAGCTCCACGACCCGCCGACCTCCAGTCCGCTTCTCGATCGACCGCCACCTCGCGAGCAAGCATCTCGTCATCGATTCGGTTCCCTGCCGGTGACCTCAGATACGGCCTTCCCGGTGAACGCAGCCGTCAAAGCCGCAGCAGCGGGCGTGGTGTTGGCGAGCCCGACCTCACCGGGCACCAGCAGGGTCGACCCCAGCATCAGATGGCGGCGTTGGCGACCTCGACCCTGACACCGATCGCTTCCCAGGCCCTGTTCCACAGCCATCGCGGGCCTCTGGGTGAAATCGGCGGTGCCAGCTGCGATGCGGCGGTCCACGGTGCCCTCCGCGTGCTGCAGCAAACCGACGTCGAATCACCTCGGTTCCAGCCCCGAAGGCCCGGGAGATCACACTCACCGGCGAACCGATGGCGATCCCCGTAGCCATTTGGACGCTGACCTCCTGCGGCCACGAGTGACTGCCTGCGCGTGAACCGTGAGTCGGCGCGACGATCACCTCGGAATGGAAGCACCGGTGGTGGGCACTGGGCGGCGATTCCGACAAAGCCGCACCCCGATGGTTTCAAGTTCCCCTGAGGGAACCCGGAGGTTTAGTCAGGTCGTCCTGCTGAGCGCGGCCCGCCTGGAGCCAGGCATCCTCGACAGGGGCGATACGGGCAGCGAGCTCGACAGCCTCGGCTGGGGTGAGGCCGTGGTCACGTCCTTGGCTCGATTGCCGATGCTGGCTGCCGGTCCGGGTCGTTGAAAACCGACCGGAGCGCACCGCCGAGGCTAGCATCCCCACTCAGAACAGTTTCGATGGGGCTGATGATGTCAGCCAGGATCAGCACCACGCCCACCGATGAGCAGAGATCCACCAACCACGTCAGGCCACCGGCAGCATCTTCGCGGTGTCGACGGGTCCGGGTCGCTCCTGCCTCGCAGCCTTGCCATGCCGCGCCGCAGGGCCTCGTAGACCGCCCCAGGCGATGTGGCCCGCCATCGAGAGGAAGCTAGTGTGGTACCAGGGTTCCAGCAGCGCGACGAACAGGTTGACACTACCCAGCAGCGACAACCAGGTGACTGCGCGGTCCTGGATCGGCAGCGAATCCGCCACTGCGATCTCCCCCGCTAACCGGCTGGCGCCGACCACGGAGATCGGGCTGTTGATGTCACGTTCGGCCCCGGTGGCGAGCCCAACCCCAACGTTCCAGACCCGCACGGGGAAGGAAGGCCAGGGCAACCAACGACATCCGTGTCATGTTCCACATCTGTCCCGCTGTCTCGATCACGCCGCCGCGGACCAGTTCCCGCCCGGGCGAGACGCCGAGGAAACCTGCCTCCACCGTGGAGGTTGGGTCGAGTTGTCGGGCACCGACTGGATGATGGTGTTCACGGTGGGCAGCTCGATGGTTGTACCACCACGTTCGACCGTGATGGCTGCGGCGCCGTCGCGGTTCGCGCGGATCAGGTCGGTCAGCTCATCCCAGGTGCTGACTCGGTGGCCATTAAAGGCAACCACCTTGTCTCCCTGACTCATGACACCCGCCTGTTTCGCAGGGGTCTGAGATCCACCCTCTCGACAGGTGGCAGGGTGCGGCCCGCAGGAATGACGCAGTCGTTGACTCACCGTCACTTCAGCGTCGACTGCCGAGGTGCCGTGGAAGGGTTGATTCCCCGGAAGATCAGAAAAGGCCAACAGAAGGTTCGATGGCTGGCCCGCCGAGCATGACGATGACCTTCTGCCACACCGGTTTCGATGGAACAGCCGTCCGTCGTCGGCGGGTGATCTCCTCGTACTCGTAGCTGCGGGCGGTCGGCCAGGCGGGTGCGAGCCAGCCCTCTGGCTTGTCCGACTGCTTCTCAGGCGGATACATCCCAACCAGCCTGACAGCATAGCCGCCGAGCGGAACATCTTGAACCGTACTCGGTCTCGCCCCGTTTCCTGGGGACCAGATGGTCCGGCCGAATCCGACAAAAGTACTGGGTCACCTTGACCCCGAAAGATCTTGGCCGGCACGAGGTGTCCGATCTCGTGCAGGGCTATGGAGCATCATGATCAGGGCGAAGAACAGCAACGCCAGACCAATCAGTACAGAGGGTGTTCAAGAAAGTTCCTCCACGAGTTCACGGCGCGTTGGCGTGCCGCGGCGTCCGCTGCCAGCACCGCGTCCACGGTCAGTTCGGAATCCGGGACATGCCCGGTCTCAAGGTGTTCGGTCAGCACCGAAATCAGGTCCGTTATTCCCAGGAACCCGATCCTGTGGTCGCAGAAGGCGTCCACCAGCACCCTCATTGGCCGCGTTGTAAAGCGGCCGGGGCCGTACCGGCGGCCTTCCCTGCGCTGCGGGCCAGCTCAGCAGCTGGGAAGGTCCGGGTCATCCAGGGTTCGAAAGTCCAGGTCGCAGGTCTCTGTCCAGTCGCGAGCCGCGGCCCTGAAGCCTGTCCGGCCAGGGTCAAAGCGCCAACCCGATGGGCAATCGCATATCCGGCGGTGAGGCCTGCGCTAGGGTTGAACCGTCGGTGAACTCCACCATGGAGTGGACGACCGATTGAGGATGCACCGCCACGACGATGTCGTCAAGGGCTCGATGCCGTGAGAGCAGGGCTGCCTCGATCAGTTCGAGCCCCTCGTTGACGAGGTGGATGAGTTGATGGTGATAACCCGGCCCATTTTCCAGGTGGATGGGCCATGGCCTCCTCGGGTGTCACGTCCACGAGTTCCGCGCGAGCTGCGCCCTCGAAAACGGCAGATGCGGTCCAAAAATGAGCCGGGCCACCTCGTGGCGGCGCTGCAGAGCCTCGCGAGGCGGAGGTGCTCGAGTCGACGGCCACCAGCTGTTCCGGCGCAGCCAGATCGGCGACAAGTCTCCGCCAATCACGAGATTCCTTTAGTTCGCCAGCGCCAGGGTGCGGCCTGCCCCCTAGCGCAGCAAAGAGTGGGTCTCCAGTCCCGCAGCCCCCGTGATGGCATTGACCACCACGTCGCAGTCCAAGGTGGCCCGGCTCAGTCTGCGCCCGCCCAGTCAATAGTTGAGGCGCCCCTACCCCAAAAGGCCGCGAGCTCGCGCTCCAAGTCCGCTGCTCTCTCCGCCCGCGCCAGGGCCACGTGCGCGGGTCGGAAACTGCTTCACCTGCTCGGCCAGAAGGTCGATGTTGCGCCCGATGCGGCCAGCGCCACCATCAAATCGGTCGCGTCGGGAACCGATCACGTCAGAGTCTGCGTGCCTATGGATCGGTGGAGCCGAGTAGGGACGATTCTTCGCACCAGGACAGTGTGTCACGACGCGCCAACCGTGTCCCAGAACGACGTCGCCGGGCCCACTGCGGCCCGGCGACGTCGCGATGTCCCCGAGACGAGCCCGAAAAGCCTGCATGGCGTTCGCCACCTTGATGAAAACCAGTGATATTGGCGCCGACCACGTAGTCGCCGGGGACTCCCGTACTCTTCGGCGGTGGCAGCACACATGTCGTGGATGTTGCGCATGATGCCGGTCAGGCGTTCTCGGTGACTCAGCTCACGAGTCGCGCATGGCGTTCTGCTGCATTTCCAGACCCGAGGTGAGCCACACCGCCGGCATTCACCAGCCTTGCCTGGCGGAACAGCACCTCGGCACCCTGGAAGGCGTGGATGCCCCCGGGAGTGGTGGGCATGTTGGCGCCTCGGCCACGACTGACGCCGTTGCGGATCAGGATGGCGGCGTGTTCCCCGTCCAGCCTCGTTCTGGGTGGCGCAGGGCAGGGGCGACGTCCACGGACGTCCCAGATCGAACCGCCACTGCCCAGTTCGGCATCACGTCGCGGCGGGAGGCGTAGTCGGCGACTGACGACGTTCCACCTCCCTTGACCGCGCTTCAGCAACCCGACATCGATGCCCGCCTCGTCGACGACGTAGCCGGAGGAATCGGGCAGGCGACGACCTTCCCGCCAGCTGCTGAACCTTCTCGATGGCGATAGATGGCCCGTTCCCGGAACCTGAAACCGCGACGCGCTTGCCGTCGGAAAGGTGTCGTCGGCGGCCCTCAGCATTTCCTGTGTAGCTGCCACGACGCCGTATGCCAGTGGCCCTCGGTGCGAACCAGCGAGTCACCGCTGTCGAGGCCTCTTGCCGGTCAGAACACCGGACTCATAGCGTGCTGGTGCATCCGTCTGTATTGGCCGAACATGTGCCGATCTCTGCCATGCCGCGACGCCGATGTCACCAGCGGGCACGTCCGTGTGCATTCACCCAGGTGGCGGTACAGCTCAGTCGCGAAAGGGACTGGCACGCATCACCTCGGCATCGGACCTGCCGTGCGGGTTGTACTCGGAACCGCATTGCCGCCGCCGTGCGGCGAGACCGGTCAGGGAGAGTTCTTGAAAGATCTGCCCAAACTCTCAGGGAATTTGATGATGCCCCAGATAGACAGAGGATGGAACCGCATCACCTCGTAGGGGGCCGAGCCGAGTTGAACCTCGACGCGGAAACCACGGGATTGACCTGTCACCGTGTCCTCGGTCATCGCAGGGACATGCGGAAGACTGATCTGACGCTCGGGCTCGCAGACGCGCTCAGGGATCTTGTCCTCCGAGGTAGTCCGGGTTCTTCTTGACAACGGGCTCGAGGCTCTGCAGACCTCGGACGGCCGTGGAACTCAGCCTCACCGAGCTACTGAGCGTCCACCGGATTCCGAAAGATGGACTGCAGCTGCTGATCCATCTCGGACTCCTCGCTAGTCGATTTTCGGGTTTTGACGCAGGAAGCCTAGCCCTGGTTTGTGAGACACGACGTTTCGGTCCAGACAGACTCGCGTCGGTGATCTCGCGAGCCGCAAAGCCGTCCGCAGTGGCCCCACTCGATCTCGGAATCCACGGGTGCGCAAAACAGCGCCACGGCACCGCGCGTCCTGAGCGTGGCTGACAGCGGCTTCATCTTCAGGCCTGGAAGCCGTCCACCGCGATCGGAGTCGGGTTGAGGGAATCAGGCTGGACGCAGCCCACCCCAGTTTCCGCGCCGTTTCAGGACGCTCCGCGAGCAGGCCCGCGCGAGACGAGCTGCCGTGATGTCGCGCATCAAGGCGTACTCGATGCTGACGCGCGCCTTGTGATCCCGGGCGTATTCCCAGGCTGCGTCGATCACCGCAGCGACGCTCCACCGCCGTTCACCGGAACAATCTCGCGCGCAGGTCGTCATCGGGAGCGTGCGGACGCCGCGGGCCACGGGCAGCCCCTCCCAGCCAGGGCGTCCGATCTGGGGCACCAGACCAACGGTGGAAACCGTGATGCCCCGGCACTCATTCCGAAGCCTCTGGGCACGAGCGGTGAGGGTACGGATAGTTCCACTACCGCCTTGTGGTTGGCCAGCGGCTCCCCATTCCCATGAAGACGATGTTGTTGAGCCGACCGGTGCCCCTGGAACCTCGCCTCGCGGCGAGCATCCGTTAGGCCGCGAAGCCTGAACGGTGATCTCGGCCCGTGACAGGTTGGTGTTTCAGCCACACCCGTCCGGTGGCGCAGAAGGCACGCCATTCCGCAGCCCGCCTGGGAACTGATGCACAGGGTGGAACGGTTCGGATACCGCATGAGCACGGATTCCAGAAGGATCCGTCGCGCAGTCGCCACAGAGTCTTGACGGTGCGTCCCCGGTCGGCGGTCAGCCGACGCACCTGGGTGAGCAGGGTGGGAAGAGCTGCTCGGCCAGGTCTTCCCGACGCGCAGGCAGGTCCGTCCAGGCCGTGACCTCATCACTCAGACCATCAAAAAGACGTGCCGGAAATCTGGTCAGCTCGGAAAGCGGGCAGACCAGAATGACTCCATGGCGTCACGGCGTTCGGGAATGTCGAAGTCGAGCCAGTGCTTCGGAGCTTTGCACGACCGGGAGCGTCGAAGACCAGCGAAGACGCGTCGGCATGTCATCCCCCAGACTCAGGCGCAGGACGAGCCAGCCCACCGGTATCGCCACCAACATCGAATCCAGTCGATCCATGAACCCGCCATGTCCGGGAAGAAAGTTTGACGTATGTCCTTCAACCCGACGTCCCGTTTGATCAGGGATTCGACGAGATCACCCAGCGTCGCGGCAGGGGCACGCACAACCTGGGACTAGGCCGAGCCCCCAGGACGCGCCCAGGCACCAGACCGTCGCCACCGCCCCGATAATCGCGGCGGTAATCATGGAACCGAATCCCTCCCACGTCTTGGAGGGTGAAATGCGGAGCCATTTTGTGCTTTCCCAGCAGGCTACCGACGGCGTACGCACCGGTATCGAGGCCACACGCAGGCCACCACCGCGATGATCCGCCGGGTTCCGCCTGGTTCGGCCATCATCAACGGTATGAAAACTCCCATCAGCGGGATGTAGGCGATGATCACTGTGCTGGCGGCAATGTCGCGGATAAAAGCCTCTCGCGCCAGCAACAATCGCGCCACCAGGCATGCGATCACCGTCCCACGAACGCAGATCACAGCGAAAGTGGTGGCGGTAGTCCCAGATTCCATCGGAACATCGCGTAGGCGCCGAGGACGCTGACGAGGGTGCCTGCGACTATGGTTTTCACCTGCGCATGCATTTCCCTTGCGAAGCAACGCCTGGTGGACCTCGACGACAGCCATGCTCAGCGACGCGGCGAGATCAGCACAGAAGAACCACGGGGCCCACAGCAGACCAACAGCCAGAGCAGCCGGGAGACCGAGCCCCGACGCCGATAGCCATCGGGAGATCCCGACCAACCTCGGCGCTGGTATTGCCTGAACTGAGCTCCTGAGACGACATCAGACTCTCGCTGAGCTCAGCTTCCCTTGCCTTGAGCAGTTCATCAACCGCATCCACGTATTTCTTGGTGGTCACATCCATAGCCTTTTTCCGCCCGAGCCAGTTCATCCTCACTGATCCAGAGCTCTTCTCGAGCTTCTTCAGCGCATCAATGGCGTGTCGGCGAATGTTGCGCATGGCGATGCGCATCCTCGCTCCTTGGCCTTGGCGAGTTTGATGTACTCTTGCGGCGCTCCTCCGTGAGCTGCGGCATGACGACCGGATGGCATTAGTCGTCGTTGCTCGGATTGACTCCGAGATCCGCTTCCCGGATGGCGCTTCTCTATGGCCGCGATGGCACTTCCGGTCGAAGGGGTGATCAGCATGGTCCGAGGATCGGGCGAGTTGAATGTCGCAGCTGCTGCAGGGGCGTCGGCGCCTCGTAATAGTCGGCGTTGAGCCGGCTGAACGGCAGGATGGGCCCTGCCCGTACGAATGGTCGACAGATCCTCGCGGGCGTGGTCTACTGCCTGCTGCATCTCGGACTGGGTTTCCTTTTCGACGTCGGCGATCATTGCGCTCTCCTTTGCCTGTGTGGCTGTCAGCGGGAAACGAACGTCCCTGATGGGTTCGCCCTGCACGACGCGGCCAATGCTGCCCTGCTCGGACGGGTTGAAGAAAAATGATGTTGAGGGCGTTGTCCCGGGCCAACGCGATGGCGGTGGCGTCGAACGCTTTAAGATCCCGGGACAGAATTCGTCTGCGGGTCAAGCGCTCATACCGCGCCGCCTGGTTGGTGCGCGGATCCGAGTCATAGACCCCATCCACGCCCTGCTTGCCCACAAGCAACACCTCGGCGCAATCTCGAGGCCCGCCGAGCGGCGACGGACGTCAGTGAGAAGTAGGGCATCCCCGAGCCAGCACCAAACATGACCAAAACGCGCCCCTTCCGAGTGACGTTCTGCACGGCGCGGGATGTAGGTTCAGCGACCTGAGCCATGTTGATGGCCGACTGGACGCGGGTGTGGATTCCTTCCTTCTCAGGAAGTCCTGAAGCGCGATGGGCATTCATGACGGTCCCGAGCATGCCCATGTAGTCGGCCCGGTCCGTGCCATGCCGCTGTTACTCAGCCTCAGCTCCCACGAATAGTACCACCACCCACCACCACGGCCACCTGAGTGCCACCGGAAACCACCGCAGCTATCTCCTTGGCGATGCTTGAGATGACGATAGGGTCAACCCTCAGCTTCCTCCGCCGAAAACTTCTCCCGAGGCTTCAGCAGGGCGCTGATGCGGCTTGTTCATGGGACCTACCTTCCTGGTGGGTGACGCGTCACGGCACACAATATCGTCCCAGCGAAAACAGCCGCGCCTCAGGGGACGACGCTTAGCTCACCGATCCGTTCAGAGCCCACGGCCAGTCGCGCGAGCGCCGATCTCGACCCTGCGGCTTTTCAGGACGTCATCAACGGTCTTCTTGTCCTCCCAGACGGCGGGCTGATCCAGCAGCGCGCAACGTCTGCAGAACCCGCGAGACGACCTTCGATGATGCGTGGGAGCGCACCTCGGGCTTGCCTTCCTCGCGGGCGGTGCTCGGCGATCGGCGCTCGTTCTCAACCACCTCGGCAGGAACTTCCTCACGGGAGACGTAGACCGGGCTCATGGCGGCATGTGCATCGCGACCTGGTGGACGAGAGCTCGTCACCACCGGTGTACTCGACCAGAACACCGACCTGGGGCGGCAGGTCAGAGGCACGGCGGTGCAGGTACAGTGTGGGTGTCACCGTCGTAGCTGGCCACGTTGACCAGGGGACGGGTTCTCGCCGATCGTGGCGGCTGAGCGACTGCGGCCTCGGACGGTCGCAGAACCCAAGGGGCGCAAACCTTGGTGGCCTCGGGTCCTTGGCTCCGGAAGAAGCAATAGCCTCGACGATCTGGTCGGCCAGCCCTACGAACTCGGCATTCTTGGCCACGAAATCGGTCTCGGCGGCGAGCTGGATAAGGATTCGTCCCTGCCAGCAACGATGCCGTTGGTCGCTTCGCGGTCGGTGCGCTTGGCAGCCTTCGCGAGCCCGGAGATGCGGAGCAGCTCGATGGCCTTCTCGTGATCTCCCTCGGCCTCGGTGAGAGCCTTCTTGGCGTCCATCATGCCTGCGCCAGTGGCGTCTCGCGGCTTCTTGACGTCAGCAGCAGTGATTGCCATGTCAGTTTCCCGTCTTGTCGTGTGGAATTACTCGGACTCGGTCTTGGCAGGGGCCTCGGTGGTTTCCGACGCCTCGCGGCGGCGTTCTCGCCCCGAGCGGGAGCTCGCGCTCCCAATCGGGCATGGGCTCTGCCTCGGTCTCCCCTGCCGCTGCGACCGGAGGAGCGCTGGATCAGGCCCTCGGCGACGGCATCGGCGATGACCCGGGTCAGCAGGGCGACCGAGCGAATGGCGTCGTCGTTGCCGGGGACCGCGTAATCAACCTCATCCGGATCGCAGTTGGTGTCGAGGATCCCGACGATGGGGGATACGAAGCTTGCGAGCCTCGTCCACGGCGAGTGTTCCTTCTTGGTATCATCCACCCAGACGGCCTGCGGAGTGCGGACCATGTCTCGAATGCCACCGAGGGTCTTGCTCAGCTTGTTCTTCTCACGCTCGAGGTGCAGCAGTTCCTTCTTGGTCAGGCCGCTGCTGGCGGATCGGTCAGATCCATGCCCTCGAGCTCCTTGAGGCGCTGGATCCGCTTCGTGACGGTGTGAAAGTTGGTGAGCATGCCGCCCAGCCAGCGTTGGTTGACATACGGCATACCAACCCGGGTGGCCTGTTCAGCGATGGCTTCCCTGGGCCACCTTCTTGGTCCCAACGAGGCACCTGGCCGCCACGGGCGACGGTGGACTTGACGAACGAGAAAGCGCTGTCGATGTAGCTGAGCGACAACTGGAGGTCGATAATGTAGATCCCGTTGCGCTCGGCGAAGATGAACCGCTTCATTTTCGGGTTCCAGCGGCGGGTCTGGTGCCCGAAGTGAACTCCGGACTCGAAAGCTGACGGGCGGTCACAGCCATGGCCGTTCCTTTTCACGATGGGCGTCACGCCCATCCTTGTCAATAACGGTGAGGGGTCGCAGGTGGTTGTTCTACTGACCCCGCTGGTCTTCCTGATACGCTCGCGGCAGCGGCACCTTACGATGCAATCCGGGACCACACCACCACCGACGGTTTCCCGTTACGGCGCATGCGATGTCAATCGACCAGCCGGTGCGCGGCCAATCCTTCCCGGTTGAGCAAAGGTTTTCAACACGAGGCACAACATTCGCGACCCGGAAGCCCGGTCCCGTCCCGCCTTCCAGAGTGCATGACATGAGGAAGGCACTGCTCACCGCTCGACTCTTCTGACGCTGGCCAGTTTCCCCACGTTGGCGCACGCGGACGCAGGTTTCGTTCTCTCTGCTCCTGTCCCGGGCGCATTGTTGCGCCCCTTCGACGGCGGTACATCCCTTATTCCGCGGGCATCGTGGTGTTGACCCTGGCTGCCGATGAAGCGGAGGTGCGTTCCGCGGCAGTTGGAATGATCTATTTCAACGGGGAGGTCGCGGGACGACCATCGGTTTCCGTTGAACACGCGACGGATTGCACTCACCTACACTCCCGTTATCGGGTCCCTGCCCAAAGGAACACAGGTCAATGCCGGTGATGTGATTGGGCATCTGGCAGGATCCACCACACTGCGATCGGTACTGCTTGCACTGGGGCCTGACTGACGGCACCACGTACTACGACCCAATGCTCACCTGAGTCCCCACCCATCCGATTGCTGCCGCATGGTACAAACCCGCCGCCAGTTGCCTGGCTTCCGCCCGCTCAGACTCCAGGACCGGCGCCCGAACCCGGTTCCCTGCCTGTGGCCGGCCCCATCACCAGCCCGTTCGGGATGCGGGTGCATCCGGTCACCGGGGTCCTGAAACTCCACGACAGGGCGGACATCAGGGGCGGCTGGCATCCCGCAATTCACCTCCTGGGCTGGGACAGTGGTCTCTGCCGCTACGACGGCGGATACGGCTACCGGGTGGTGGTGGAACACTCCGGGATCCGTACCGGATACGCCCATGCCGATCGAGGTTGCGGCGGGTCAAACCCTCGAGGTAGGAGCCGTGGTGGGGCACGTCGGCAGCACGGGTTACTCCACGGGCTGTCACCTGCATTGGATGGCCTGGCGGAACGGCCAGGTGATTGACCCCCTCACCTTGGTTCGCTGATTCCCTCAGGCCCGGGGATGAGCCTGCAGGAAGGCTGCGGAGCCGTTCGTTGGTGACATGGGTGTAGCGCTGGGTAGTCGCCACGGATGCGTGCCCAACAGTTCCTGGACGCTGCGGTCGCTCCCCGGCCAGCAGAGAGTCGCCTGGCGTGCCGCGGTGCGTGAGGACCAACGGATGCCCCCACCTGCCGCGGTGGCGGTGGACCACGGCAGAGCAACCCTGGGATCGGGCCGCCGCCTCGGGCACCGAGAACACCTGCGGACTGGCCGGTCCCGCCACGATCCCGGACCGCCAACCCGCGTCGAGGGCACGCCGAGCCGGGCACCCATGGGGACTGTGCGTTCCTTGTCACCCTTACCCAGCGCACCCGTCGAGTTCTCGAAATCAACATCACGCAATCCCAGCCCGCAGGCCTCCAGATACGCAGCCCGCTGGCGTAGAGCAGCTCGACGGGGCCACGTCGCGCAGCGCTATCGGATCCTCGGCGGCTGCCGCGAGCCAGGACGCGATGGAATCGCTCACCTGTTTCGGTAGGCACTCAGGCGGGACACGTGGCCGCCGTGGGCGCGCAGCCGGATCGCCGGGTCCGATGCGATGAAACCCTCTGCGCCCAAGCGAAGAAAACCTCGGGCGCAGGAGACACGACGTTGCAGGGTCGCCGGTTCAGCGCCGGAATCGACCTGTTCGGCCAGCCAGGAACGTAGATGCGCAAGAGTGACCCGACCGGCGGAACCGGAACCGACGAAGCCTACTCTCCCAGGGTCTGCCTGGTAGGCACGGACCGTGTTCTGGGACAGACCCCGTTCGCTCTCCAGATGGCGCCGGTACTCGGCGGTCAACGTCAGACAGCGCCTTCAGCGTCAAGTGTTGCAGCGGGATATCTGTTGCTCTGCGACGAACCGGAGACAGGAAGATCGATGCCCGAGACCTCACCACCGGCGGCCGCATCTGTCCCATCACCCGCTGGGGCACCCTGTGATGCACGCAACCACCACGCCCGTCACCGAGTTCGGAGCATGAACGCACGAACTCGCTGCGACATGTTCGCAACGATGCGAGCGGCAGGGGTCGGCCTGGCTGCTACTCAGGTGGGGTCGGGATGTCCGTTTTCATCTACGGTGCCCGGACGCCGACGACCGCATCCAGCGCGGGGTGGTCTACCAATCCGGTAGTGGAGCTTCCACGGGCAAGGACCGCAACCTCGACGTTACCGAGGGGTTGCCTGTCGCCCGGCGGCTACTCGAGGGTTCCTCGCTCCGACAGGTCATCTGTCGGGGTCAGGACGCCTACGACGAGGATCGAACTGCTCGGCACTGGGCTGCTTGCCCGTTGTTTTCCAGCACAGACCGACCACCTGAACGGCACCGTGTTCGGATCGCATTCGGACGCGCTCGCGAGGAAACTCGATGCTCAGGTGGCCGACCTGGCGTGGCGTTACCCGCAGACTGGCCGGTTTCCCCGAGGCAGGATTCCGCACCGCGCCCCGGCGAGGAGTGAGCCTGACCGGCGGCAGCCACGATCCGGGATGCGGGGCACATTTCGCCGCGGCCAGCTGAAAGAATCAGCACTGATGGTGAACCACGGCGGTATCGCCCAATAGTGAAAAGCAAACGCAGGCATCCGACCCGTCTGCGGCCCTGCCTCGGCCTCGGCACTTCTCCTGCATTCATGAATCTCCGCCCCTGCCTTCCTGGGCAATTCCTACTCTCACCGACGCCCACCCGATACCGATCGGCGCGGTGCAGGGCGCCGGTACAACCAGCCCGTACGCGGGACGCACCGTGGTTGTCCAGGGTGTGGTGACTGGCGATTTCCAGGGCGAGAATCAGCTGGGAGGCGTCTTCATTCAGGACACAGGTGACGGGGACGGGACACCAGCGATGGATCTTCATCCACGACAAAGGGTACGAACGACCTGGAGATTGGGGACCGGGTGCAGGTCAAGGGAAGGTGAGCAGTACAAAGACCAGACCCAGATCACCCCCACCGCGGTGGAGAAACTGGACGGCGGCGACGCGGTGGCTCCGCTCGAGCTGAACATTCCGGTCAGTGACTGGGAGCGACACGAGGCATGCTCTCAGATTCCTCGGTCCCTGAGCATCCTCGATTCCCCAATTTCGATCGCTACGGGGAACTCACCTACGGCACGGACCGGCAGTGGGCCCCAGCCGGCATCGTCGATCCGGGGCAGCCGCCATCGACTTGCTGAGCCCAGCAACAACGCGAACCGCCTGACGGTCGATGACGGACGCACATCCCAGAATCCCACCCCGCCATCCACCGAACGGGAAACCGATGGCCAAGGACAACTACTTCCGCAGCGGCGATCAGGTTACGAACCTGACCGGCGTGCTGGGCTACAGCTTCGGTTCCTACCGGTTGCAGCCGACCACAGGTGCCGACCACGCCGCCAGCAACCCCGTCCTCCCGTCCCGGAGAGCAGGAGGGAGCAGGGTCGCGTCATTCAATGTGCTGAACTAGCTACCACCCCTCACCTCGGATGACTCCCGGGCTCGGGGGGCAGACACCCCGGAGGAGTTCCAGCGGCAGCAGGCGAAGATCATCGCGGCCATGACCGCTCTTGACGCCGATGTCTTCGGGTTGATGGAGATCGAGAACAACGGCACCGCTGTCGACGTTTGGTGGCGGCCCTCAACGCCAGGGCCGGGAGGCAGCCTACGCCGCGGTGAAAACGAGGAAAGGTCGGCAGCGACGCCATTTTCCAGGCTTTCGTCTACAAACCGACGGCGGTGGAACCGGTTGGTTCCGCCGAAACCCTGAGTTTCGGCAGCGCAGGGAACCGACCCGCGCTGCTTCAGACCTTCCGTCTACAGGACTCCGGTGAGCTGGTCAACGTGTCGGTCAACCACCAAGTCAAAAGGTTCGGCCTGCAAGGCGATCCTGACACGGGAGACGGCCAAGGAAACTGCAACCAGACCCGCACCAAGGCTGCGGAGGACCTCGTTTCCTGGCTCCAGGACGACCCGACCGGCCAGGGCGCCGCGCGCACAGTGATCATCGGCGACCTCAACTCCTGCGACCACGAGGATCGGTGAAAACCCTCGTCGAGGGGGCTACGCCGATATGGAGAAGAAATTCACCGGCGAACAGGCCTATTCCTACGTCTTCGACGGCATGTCCGGTTACCTGGATCACGCGCTCGCGAATCAGGCCGCGGAGACCAGCATCGTTGATGCCCGGGCCTGGCACATCAACGCGGATGAGGCGGACATCTTCGACTACGACATGACCTACAAGAAGGCGGCGGAGCAGGGCTCTGGCCCGATCCGTATCGTTCCTCCGACCATGACCCGGTAGTGGTGAGCCTTCAGCTCAGGAACCCTGAAAGCCCGATGCCCTCATCGCCGGCCCCTGCCGAGCCCACACCGTCGAGATCTATCCTGCCCCGGCCTGCCGAAAAACCAGTAGTTGATCACAGCCGCAGCCGAGTGGGCAAAAATATGGCTGCAGCGGTGGCGACGTTCAACGAATCAACCCCTACCGCCATCTCGATTCCAAGACAGACATCCGCGGCCTCCAGCCAGTCGTCGCTGAGCCCATGTCCCTCGGATCCGAGCAACAGGGCCAGTTTCTCGGGGCCAGTAATCGGTCAGTGGCGTAGCCTCGGTGAGGGTGGTGCGCCAGTTCGAGACCCCTGCGGCCCGGAACCGGGCGAGGTCCGTGACGGAATCGGTCGCGACGCCACCCGACCTGGAAGCAGGTCCCCACGAGCTTGATGGCCCGCCGGTAGAGGATCGCATCCGCCGGGGAGATTACCACGGCATCCCACCGGGGGCGGCGGCGACGCGGATGATGGATCCGACGTTCGCATGGTCGACGAGTCTTCGCACACCCAGGACGCGACGGGCACCGAGGATGACCTCCCACGGCGTCTCATCAGGGTCGTTCGAAGCTCGCGAGGGCCCCACGGTGCACGTGGAAGCCACTCACCTGCTCGATCAGCCGGTCATCGGCCACCAGGCACGGCACGCCGGGCCGGGTCGCGAAACACGTCCCCAAAGCTGGGGCAGCCATTTCGCAGCCAGCAGGAAGGACCCTAGGACGGCATCCGGCCTCGGCGGCCCGCCGGACAGATCTTGTCACCCTCCGCAATGAAGATTCCCCGCTCCCCCTCAGACTGCGTCGAAGCTGCGAGTCCCGCAGCGAGACGTCAATCACCATCGAGGTCGTTAGGGTCGGCGACGTCGAAACGCATGCGCGCGAGTAGCGAATTCATTGACTGGGACCGAGTTTCCAGATGAAAACCACCCCAGCCCACCACTGGGCGATGGATGATCATTCGCTGCACCAGACAATGAGGCTTATTCGTAGGGGTGTTTTGGCTTTCCCCAGTTAGCACTTTGTCTCGAGGGGACGCGAGGGCGGCTTGCCCGATCTGAGATAATTCAAAATGCAGAAAGAAAACCCTCAGATGAAAGACAAGCCGCCGCCGTGAATACTACCACAAGCCTTGACCGTGACCAGATCCTCAACCTGTGCGAACTGATCCACACATCCCGTTCCGGAAACCTTCCCGCAGCAGGGATCCCGTGTCCTGGGATTGTTCCGCTGTATCCAAGTCACTGTGTTGACGCTCAGACACAATCTCACCCAGGAGTTGCTGGCCGACATCCACACAGTCTCCCAAGCCACCATCTCACGAGTGGTGGCGGTCTACACTCCCCTGATCGCCGAAGCCCTCCAACCTGGGTGCCCAGTGTGGGGGACCTCGACCCGGACCGTCAGTACATCATCGACGGTACTCTGGTGCCTGCTGGTCGTGGCACGACCGTCCCGAACTGTACTCAGGCAAGCACCACACGACGGGGGTGAACCTGCAAGTGGCCTGCACCCTGGCCGGACAGCTCGCCTGGATCTCCCCGCCCCTGCCGGGTAGTGTGCATGATGCAAAGGCCATCAAGGAATCCGGCTTCCTCGCACCCTCGACAGTCAAAGTCATATTGGAGACAAAGGCTACATCGGATTGGGGATGATCACCCCCGCGAAGAAACCCGCCCATGGTGAACTCACCGACAGCGACAAAAGAAACAACACGACCATCAACCGCGTCCGCTACCTCATCGAACGTGTCATCGCGAACGTCAAAACCTGGCGTGTTCTACACACCGATTACCGCCGCCCCTACAACACCTTCGAAACCACAATACAAGCCGTCACGGGACTCATCTTCGCCTACACCCCTATGAATAAGCCTCATGGAAAGCCGCTGGCCGCATCGGAGATGGTTACACGAATCCCCGGTTTGCGGCTGAGAATCTCAACTTTTTCAGAGTTTCCTCAAGGGCCGCAGGCATGCGCTCCTCTCCTGCAGGGCTACCCTCGGGACGTGATGCGAAAAATCCTGGCAGCCGCGTTGGCGTTGGTCTCCCTGCTGTCGCTGGTCCACCTGGGCCGCGCCACCCTGCCAGGCTGCGCGGCCCGGATGTGGTCGCCTCCCAGCTCTCTTGGTTGGCTGGGAAGGCGACATCGACCGCCTCCGAAATGCAAGCGCTGTTTCCCGAGGGTGAGTTCTTCACCTGGGCATTGACCGGTCTAGCAGCCGGGAACCTGGCCCGTTCGGGTCACGATCCCCAACACCATCTCGCGCTCCTGGAACGGACCATCGCCAAAACCGGAACCCCGGTGGTCGCCGGTCGCTTCGGCACCAACGACCTGCTGCGGCACGGAACCTTCTACCACGGGTGGCGGCTGCTCCTGCTGGTGGACCGCGCCGCCCTGACCAGGGATGCGACGCATCTGGCGGAGGTCTCCTCCGAGGCCCGAGCCATCGCGGCGGCGCTGGAGAGGGATCCCCTGCCGTCGTCCTGTCCCGGTTCGGCATGGCCCTGTGACGTCGTCGTGGCGCTCGCCGCCGCTACCGGAAGCCAGCCGGATCGTCGAGGTTCCCGGACTGGCCGGCGTCACGAAACGGTGGTTCGAGGCGATGGAGCGCACAGGATCCGCACAACGAGCTGCTGGATTTCACCGCGCAGGGGAGTCCCGGGCACGCGGCGCATCGCAGTCGATCATCCAAGTGTTCCTGCCCGACATCGACCGAGCGGGCGGCCCGCAGTGGGTGATCTACAAGCAGAATTTCTTGTCCCCGAGCGCTGGGGCTGGTGGGGATCGGGAACACGCTCACGGCATCGACGCCCCGGGGACGTGGATTCCGGACCCGCTCATCAGCGGGGTCTCAGCCAGCGCCTCCGCGGTGACACTCGCAGCCGCCCGCCGCCACGGGACGTCAGACTGCCACGGTCCTGGACCCGGGAGGCCGATCTGCTCGGCCTGCCGCTGCCGACCGGATCGGGAACGGCCTTCGCCCTCGGTTCCTGCCCGTCGGAGATGCCTTCGTCGCATGGGCGCGTTCAGTCCCGCTCGGGAGGCCACCGGCGATCCCGCTCCCCAACCCTGGTGGTGGCTCGCATGGCTGACAGCCCTCCTTCCCGGCGCCACCGGAGGAGCTTTTGTGGTTCGGGAGGAAGAGGTCCCGCGGAAACTGCCCCCGCCACGATCTGCTCGCTTTCCCGACGGAAAGGCTTCACGGAAGAACTGTAGGTCTCTCTCGTGTGGTCGAAGATGAAGGACCCGTTCCTGCTCTACATCCTGCTCTCCGCTCTGATCGGGTTCCTGCTGCCCGACCTCCGGAGCGGCCACCGATGTCCTCGACTGGGCGACGAAAATCGCGATGTTTCCTGCTGTTCTCGCTACAGGCGCGCCTGGCGACAGCCGAGGCGTGGGCCAGTCTGAAGCACTGGCGGCTGCACCTAACGATCTTCGCCTGTACCTTCGTGGTGTCTCCGATCATCGGTCTGGGTCTGCTGCACCTGCCCTGGTACTCCCCGGTCTGGCGCTGGGGCTGGCTTTCCTGACGCTGGTGCCATCCACGGTGCAGTCGTCGATCACGTTCACGTCCATAGCCGGCGGCAATATCGCGGGGGCCATCGTCTCGGCCACCACGTCGAACCTGCTCAGGGTGATCCTGACGCCGTTGCTGATGATGGCCCTGCTGCCACCACGAGCGCCGCCCCCATCGGGTGGGGGTTCCTTCGGCGCCGTGATGGTCCAGTTGTTGCCCTTCATCCTCGGGCAGTTCTCACGCCCCTGGACCGCGGACTTCATGGCCGCAAACCGCAAGAACCTCAAGTGGCTGGACCAAGGCGTGATCTGCCTGGTGGTCTACGGCGCTTTCGGTGACCTCCGCCGCAATGGCATCACCGCAACCAGCACGGAGCTGCTGATCATGCTGGCGCTGTGCCTTGTCACTCTGGCGTTCATGTTGTGTTTCACCCGGCAACTCGCCCGGTTCCTCGGGTTCGGTCGCGCCGACGAGATCGCCATCGTCTTCTGCGGCGAAGAAATCCCTGGCGACGGGGTGCCGATGGCGACGGTGCTGTTCGCAGGAAACCAGGCCGTGGGGTTGATCGTCTCCCGCTGATGGTCTTCCATACCCTCCAGCTCATGGCCTGCACCATCATTGCGCAGCGCTACGCGGCAGCCGATGGCGCGAGAAGAGACCGGCAACGTGACCAGGATTCCTGACCGTGGAGCGACCCGCGCCGGTCGGCCCTGACGACTTTGAGCGCGATGGCTAGAGCCGTCACCACCAGGACCAGGAGCGCTCCACAGGAGACCAGCAGTACTCGATCGCGTCACGGGCGCTGTCTGCCCATCACGGCCTCCGGATACCGGCAGAATGCGGCGCCCGTCCTCCTTTCCGGAGAGCGGGCGCCCATTCCATCAATACATCAACAGCCTCGGTGATATCCCAGCATCACTCGTCGGCGGCGCTCGGGTGGGTCATGTCGGCGGGAACACCCACTGGTCGAACTGTTCGTCGGTCAGGAAGCCGAGTTCAGAGCCGACTCGCGAAGCGACAGGCCCTTGTGGTGGGCGTTCTTCGCGATCTTGAGGCCTTGTCGCAGCCGATGTGCCGGTTGAGGGCGGTGACCTGCATCAGGTTGGTGTCCAGGTTGGCCTGGATCCGTTCCGTGTTCGGTTCGATGCCGTAGGCACGGTTGGAATCGAAGGAGACGCAGGCGTCACCGAGCAACTGGATGGACTCGAGCACGCACCGAGGCCATGACCGGCTTGAAACACGTTGAGCTGGAGGTTGCCTGGGAGCCCGCAGAAACCGACGGTGGCGTCGTTGCCGAAGACCTTCGTCGCCACCATGGTCATGGCCTCGCACTGGGTGGGGTTCACCTTGCCGGGCATGATGGAGGATCCGGGCTCGTTCTCGAGGATGAGCAGCTCGCCGATGCCGTTGGCGGGGTCCGGACGCGTACCAGCGCACGTCGTTGGCGATCTTCATCAGGGCGTCACCCAGGACCCGCAGCGCACCGGAGACCAGCACCAGCGCGTCGTGGGCACCCAGCGCCGCGAAAGGTTGGCGGCCTGCTTGAACTCGATGCCGGTCTCCTCGGAGATCTTCTCGGCGGTGAGCGCCCGAACTTGGGATGGGCATTCAGGCCGGTGCCGACGGCGGTGCCGCCGATCGCCAGTTCACGGGCACGCGAGTCGGCGTACTCGATGCCTTCAGGGCGAAGTCAATTTGGGCCGCAGCCGGAGGAACACCTGGCCGAGGCGGATCGGGTGGCGGCGTCCTGCAGGTGGGTGCGCCCGACCATGATCACGTCGTCGTACTGCTTGGCCTTCGCGTCCAGGGTGTCGCGCGGTTTCCGGACCCGCGGTACATGGCCGCCAGCTCGTGACCACGGCGATATGCATGGCCGTCGGGAAGGTGTCGTTGGACGACTGGCCGCGGTTGACGTGGTCGTTGGGAGTGGACGGGGTCTTGGTGCCGAGTTCCCTCCGGCCAGTTCGATGGCGCGGTTGGAGATGACCTCGTTGACGTTCATGTTGGACTGGGTGCCGGATCGGTCTGGAATACCACCAGCGGAAAGTGGTCATCAGTTTGCCCTCGATGACCTCATCACCGGCCTTGGCAATGAGGATCGGCGATGTCGCGCGGAGCTCTCGAGCTCCGCATTCGCCAACGCCGCAGTTTCTTCAGAATGCCGAGCGCCTTGACCATCGGCCGACCCCCACACGAAGGTCTCGCGCCCGATGTCGAAGTTGTGAAGCGACCTTTCGGTCTGGGCACCCCAGTACCGGTCGGAGGCCACATCAATGGTGCCCATCGAGTCGGATTCGGTGCGGGTGTTCGGTGTTGCCATGGGAACTCCTTTGCTCTGTCGCCAACGCATCCAAGGTTATCGTCAACGAACCGGCACCGGGCAGCGGGTGTTGCGCGCGTTTCCCGCTTGTTCTCTCAGTTGTGGGATGCGGGACGGGAACGGGCACTCCACCGGCCGTCATCGGTGCGGCGTGACCACCAGGTCCATGCCGAAATCTGGCGCTCAGGTTGGCGTCGGTGAGTGTTTCCTCCAAAGGCCCGGCGGCGGTCACCCGTCCCCCGGAGAGCAGTAGGCAGTGAGTGACCCCATCGGGGATCTCCTCGACGTGGTGGGTCACCAGGACGCTGGCCGGGGAACCGGGATCCTGGAAGAGCTGGTCAGGGTGCCGACGAGTGCCTCGCGGCCTGCCAGGTCGAGCGCCAGCGGGCTCGTCCAGCAATAGTTCCGGATCGGTCATCAGCGCCCGGTGCAATCTGCACGCGTTTGCGTTCTCCTCGCTGAGGGTCCCGAAGGTGCGATCCGCGAGATGCTCCACGCCTGAGGAATGAGAGCAGGCCGCGGGCATCCCTCGTCGCCACTGTCGTATTCCTCGCGCCAACGTCCTATCACTGCCCTGCTGCCGAGATCACCATCGAGGACCCGTTCCCCGCAGGACACGCTCAGCCAGGAGGAAGAGGTCAACCCGATACGGGGCCCGCAACTCGAACACGTCGACCCGCCCCAGCACCTCGTCGAGCAGGCGAGACCGTCCCCGAGGTCGGGAAACATGTTTGCGGAAAGCACGGACAGCAGTGTGGTCTTGCCAGCTCCGTTGGGACCTAGCAGCACCCATCGTTCATCATCTCCGATGCTCAGGTTCACCGTATCCAACAGAGTCGAGGTCCCACGCCTGACCGTCACATCTTCGAGTGCTGCCACCATTGCCATGGGGCCAACGTTACTCGTACCGGAAGTTTCGCGGGCAAGGACCTGCCCCACCCGCGAAACCTCCGGATATTGTCAGGCCCCGGTTGAGTGGAGACCACCGTCGACGTGAATCACTTTCACCGGTGGTGGCGGGGAACCAGTCGGAAAGCAACGCCACAACAGCCTTGGCGGTGGCCGTGGTGTCAGTGGGATCCCACCCGAGCGGCGCACTGTCCCCAGATGTCGTTGAATTCCTCGGCTCCCGGAATGGCCTTCTTCGCGATGGTGTCGATGGGCCCTGCCAGCGACCAGGTTGGACCGGATGCCCTCGGAACCCAGATACCGAGCCAGGTAGCGACTGGCCGATTCGAGCCCTGCCTTGGCCACCCCCATCCAGTCGTAGTTCGGCCATGTGACCCGAGCGTCGAAGGTGAGACCGACGATGGAGGAACCACGGTGAAGCAGCTCGGCAGGCCACCGCAAGCGAGACGTAGGAGTAGGTGGAGGTGTTCAGGGAGATCCCGACGTCGCTTCCACTCCAGTGTTCAGGAAGGCCCCACCGAGAGCCCGCTCGGGATTGGCGAAGGCGATGGAGTGAACGATGCCGTCCACGCGGTCACCGAAGTGTTCTCCAAGCTGCCCGGGCAACGCCGCGAGGTGTTCGGGATCGGTGACGTCGAGTTCCAGCACAGGCGGAACGGTCTCCAGCCGCCCGACGACGCCGGGTAAGTCCGACGGCCCGGCGAGGTTACTGACGACCACGTTGGCGACCTTCGGCCTGTGCGATCTCGGCTGACGCGGTAGGCGATGGATGTGCATGGTCACTCCGGTGACCAGGATGTTCTTGCCGTCGAGGATTCCCATGTAGATGCTCCTGTGGTTTTTCGGTAGGCCCCATTCCCGAGGCCGCCATCGACCGAGTATGACGGCGCCGAGACATATCCTGCTCCGCGAGAACAACGCCGCACCGCAACATCCTCGGCCTGCCCGAGGCGTGCAGCCAGGATGCGTTCCCGGTATCCCTAGTGACCTTCTCGTCCAGGGCCGCGGTCATGTCGGTCTCGATGAATCCGGGGGTGATCACATTGGCTGTGATGTTTCGACCTCCCAGTTCGCGGGCGATGCTGCGGGCCATCCCCATCAGCGCCGACTTGGAGGCCGCGTAATTGACCTGTCCGGGCGATCCGGGCAACCCATACTGAGGAGATCAAAATGATTCTCGAACCGGGCGCGCGTCATGGGGCGGACCGCCCGCCGCACCACGCGGAAGGTGCCGGTCGGGTTGGTGTCGATCACCGCGTCCCAATCCGCGTCCGACATCGCGCGCAGCAGGGTGTCCTTCGGACACCCGCATTTGCGACAGAACCTACGTTCCCCAGTTCGGCCTCGACCTTCTCGAAGCGCCGCATCCACCAGGAGCTTGGTCCGTGATGTCGCATTCAATGGGCAGCACACCCTCGAGGAACCTCATCCCCGGCGCGTGGGTGCCCGCGACGCAATACCCGCATCGCGGAATTTTCTCGGCGATGGCACGGCCAATGCCACGCGTCGCCCCAGTAACGAGAACAACAGGCTTGTCTTACAAACCACACACTATCGTGGGCGCGCGTGATGGCAGACTGCGCTGTTCCGAGGACTCTCTCGCGTGGTTTCCTGGCTCCGCTGCCCAGTTCTGCACTGTACCTCTGGAATTGACCGGCAGAGGCGCTCGGCTGCGAGAACCACCATTGCTGATGTCGCCCGGCAAGGACACCTGAACCTGTTGCTGCAGGGCAGCCCCGATGCCGACACGGGATGATTGCCGCACGCGACCGTTTCCTGTCCACAGGCTGGTATGAACCACTGAGCCCGTACGGTGGTCACCGCCCTGGACGGCGCACTGTCGGGTGCTCGAAGTGAGGAGCGGAACTGGCCATCACATCGGGCCTTCCTGGATCGCGACGAGCGACCTGTCTGGCGAGTGGATCTCCCCAGCTGCCTGCCGCCACGCGGCCAGACGCAGCCCACGGCTGGGAGCCGTCGTCACCGACATCTGGCGTCGCCTACCCATTGCTACGGGAAGCCTGGATGCCGTGCTCTGCGTGTTCGCCCCGCAACCAGCAGAGTTCGCCCGGGTGCTCACCCCAGGCAGGCGACTCGTGGTGACGGGCCGAGAACACCTCGTGGAATTGCGCAACTCGCTCGGGCTGCTGGGAATCGAATCGGAGAAACTGGAACGACTCGATCGTTCGATGACGGTTTCAAACTCGTGGACCGCCGGGAACGGCCTCGTTACATCTCGGCCGAAAGCGGCGAGATCTCATCGCGATGGAATCCCCAACGCTTTTCACCCCACGCCGCCGTTCCTGACACAACAAAAAGCAACCCGCAGCCTTCGTGCTCAGCGTTTCACGCGCGAGACCACTGAGCGAGGTGCTACGGCACGGAACATGACCAGCGCGCGCGCGGAGAGAACTCCGTTGCGACCCAGGACGGTTTCATCGCGCGAAAATTTTTCAGGGCGCGGTGATGGTCGGCGAGGGCAACCACAGCCAGCCTGCCCTCGGCGAGACAAGACCAGCAACCATCATCCAAGGAACCTCTAGACTGACATCGTGCTGCATTCTGTCCCAGGTTCCCCACCAGGCCGACAGGCGCGCCTGCGACTGGATCTTTCGGGCACTGGCGGCCGTTGTCTATGCGCCTGCATGTTGCTTTTCACATCAGCGGAAGTGACCGAAAACGAGGTGGGTAAAACCGGGGATCAGCCAGCTGCAACTTTTCCTGGTCCCAGCCGTTGCGTTCTAGCCTTTGCTACAGGCATCGGGATGCGCTTCGATCCATATCATGCGCCCACCACGCTCCCTCGTCATGGCGACGACAGCTTTTTCTCGGGCTTCTCCTGCTCGCTGCTTTTGTCGCTGCCCTTGGCGAATCACGTGGCCAGTGTTCAGTGACATTCCGTCGGCCACGATCCCCGTACCGCTGGTCTGCCTAGCCAGTCCCCTGGCATCGGCGGATTGACCTGCCTACTGGCTGTCTGGCTGTGGGCCTGGCTCCCCCGATCAGTTGTTCCCGCATCCTGTGGTGGTTCGCCGTGATCAGTGCTGCGGCCGCCCGTAGCACTGGTCGGGGCTGCCCCATCCACGAGTTGTTCGATCGCTTGGAGACGAGGCTCGGGGAGCAGCAGTCATTCACACCGTTTTCCTGTTGGGGATTTCCGTGTGCCTGGGAGCTGCGCTTCAAGGACATCCTGCAGGATCTCTCGTCGCCAGCACTCTCGCCCATCTGCTGTGGTTCATAGCATCAGGGTGCCCAGGCTGGGCTTGTCTCCTTAGGGGGTTTTCCTGCTCTGATGGCACTCCCGCCCCTCATCAACTCGGTGAGACGGCTCCCCGTCTGCCTTTCGTGCGTGACAGCCCTCGTTGCCCTGGCGGCATTTCTGTGACCGCGAGACATGTTCTGGGCAATCGAGCGGACATCACCGGTGGCGGACGTGTGAAACCTGGAGCTATGGCGCTGCAGGTTTTCTCTTCCCTCCCACCCTGGGACTGGGACCGAGTGCAGCGCTTGGGTTTGCCTTCGAGACGCGGGCGCTACCGCAGCCTGGGTGCGCACGGCACCAAACAGATGCCTTTCGGACTCACACTCTCCCACTAACCTCTACGTGGCCGTTTCGCCGAGCTGGGTTAATCGGTCTGGGGCTCCTCCTGGTCACCCCTTGGCACCACGTGCTGGGCATGGTGGCGGGCCGCGGGGTCGTGGAACCACCATGGCTGCGGGTCTTATTGCCACACTCCCCAGTTTTTCTTCGACACCTACCTGATCAGGGCTTTCCTGTCAGCTTCATCTGGTGGGCAGTCTTTGCTGCGTTGTTGACGATGCTCTGGCGGCGAATCGTCAACAACGCGGCTACACGTCGGAAAACAGGCATGAACGCTCATGCGCTCCAGGATCGGGCGCATGACCACCAGGCAGGGCCGTCAGGGTTCGCCCTGCTGCTTCCAAGTCTCGGGGTTTCTGAACGCGGTTGAGCGAATCCTGCCTATCCGTCAACAGCACCATGATCTCGCCTCCCGACGCGCGCAGCTTCTGGGATCAACTCCATCGGGAGCAGCCGTCACCGCAGCAGCCTCTGCAGGATTGTTCACTAAGTCCTTGTCGCCACGGCCCCAGATTCCTCTTTCCCCAGTCCCAACCCAGGACCACTTTCTCCAGTCTTCCAGATCCTTCAGGTGCGGGAAAGTACCGCCAGCAACTGCTCAAAGCTTTCGCATCCGCTTTGGCGACGGCTAATCGCCCGCAGCAGCCAGAGCACCACGGATGCCACCAAAAGGCCGCAATGCGGCAAGCCCCCAGACGATGATCAAGCGAGATGATTCCCAACACCCAGCCAGCGAAAGCCCCCGGCTGACACCGGTGGTGACCGTCCTCACAGGCGCCTCAACCGCTTCTGCCCTGAGCAACTGAGGATCTGCGGGATGTAGCCCCTTGATCTCTGCCACCATTTCATCAGCGAACGCCTTCGCAACCTTCACCGATTGCTCCTTGTCCGGCAGGGTGACCGTCAGGCTCAAAGCTGATCCGAGAAAACGACCGTCGTTGCGCCCGCAACCTGCTCAGCCGTTATCCCCGTCACGCGGGTGGCCACTCTCTCGGTGAGACGATTTCCTTGCGCGAGCACCTGATAAAGGGACATCTCGGAGCGAATCATGGACGTGACGCGTTGCGCATCCTCAAGGTTTCCCCACTTCGGGGGCTGCCAGGACCACCACTCGCGACGTGGTGGTGTAGACGGTGCGAGCGACGTTGCCGACGGCCCAGCCGCTCGCCAGACCACCGGTCGCAGCCGCGAATCACCAGCCTGACCGCGTCAGGGCGCTCGCGAAATCGCGCAGGTTCATGTCACTCCAGGGGCCGTTGACGTTCTAACGCCGCAATTACTAACGACGATCGTTATAAACGGTCGAAACGGCTAGTTTGAGGAACCTCCCGAACTCACTCGCACGCCTAGCTCGGCCCGTCGCAGGGTGGGCATCTCGCAGAAGATTCGCAGGGCGGCTCGGTTCCGGAGAACCTGGCGATGATCCAGCCGTCCTCGAAGTAGACCTTGCACCCATCCCGGTATGAGACCTCACGAACGTTCTCCGGATTCCGGCAGCAGGCGGTCCTCCATGAGGACTCTCAAGATCTCTGGTTTGCGTTCCGGATCGAACGCGAAATCGGTCTCTGCCATGTGGCGGGGGCGAGACTTTGCCAGTGATCTCCTCGTAGATCTCGCTCATGGGTTTGCCGACCACAGCCAGCATCTCCACAAGCAGGGTTGCGGCGTAGATCCCATCCTTGCCGGAGATGTGTCCCCTGACGGTGAGGCCACCGGAAGACTCACCACCGATGATCGCGTCGACTTCGAGCATCTTCCCCGAGCACCCACTTGAGACCCAACGGGAACCTCGTAGCACTCCTGCCCGAATCGGTGGGCCACGTCATCGAGCAGCGATGTGGTGGCCACATTGCGGACCACAGGACCGCCATCCCCTATGCTCGAAGGAGGTAGTAGAGGATCACCAGAAGCTGGATTCGGGTGCAGAAGTTCCTTGTCATCACGATACCCCGAGGTCGGTCGGCGTCGCCATCGGTCGCTATCCCAAGAGCGCAGCCATTGTCCACCACATAGCGCTTCAGCGACTCCAGAAGCGCTGTTAGAGATGGCATGCGCCCCCGAACAGCGTGTCGTGGCGGTCGTGAGATGACGTCCACCTCGCAGCAGGCCGTCTGGGATGGTTTGCAGCGAAGTGCGAAGACCCTGAACATCGGGTCCAGTGCGATCTTCGGGTCGGCACGGCGGATGGCGTCCATGTCCACCTGCTCGATGATCGAGTCGATGTAGCCGTTGAACGGATTGATTTGGCGGACCAGACCTCGCGCAACTGCCTTCTCGTAGGGCACCTGTCGATCCGCGTCTCACGGATGCCCTCAGAGTTTCGTCATGCGGTCCTCAAGGTCGCGTGTCACCACCTCGTCAGCATCCCTGCCGCCCGCCGTGAGTCACCTTGATCCCGTTGTAGAGGGCGGATTGTGGGACGCCGTTATGGCCATGCTGCAGGGCAGCCGAGGTTCTTGACAGTCACATGATCAAAGGTGTTGGCGCTTGGGCGATCCTGATCACCCGACACACCACTCCTTCTCCTGCGAACACCTCTGCCGCCCACGTTGGCGGCGACATCAGAAAAGGAACCGCCGGTCGTACCCGATCACGATCCCCTGGTCCTGGGTAGCCTCCTCCTATACGTTGCGCGAGCGCTCCGCACAGCAGCCTCACGTTGCTGCGGGTGAATTCGTCACCGATGATCGCCCGCCAGCCACCGGTACCGAAGTTGATGCGCGCCATGGCATGGCCCTTTCCTGCTCTAGGATGCATCCAGCCTAGACAGCTTCAGTCAACTAGCTGCTCAACTCGCAACATTTGCACAAAACGCACGGTTGCTCATTCAAAATGGTCAGAAACTGATTCTTCACGCCAAGGTGATGAGTTCGGCATAGTCATCACTCCACAGGTCCTCGACCCCATCCGGCAGGACCAGCACCCGGTCCGGTTCCAGGGCCTCAACCGCCCCCGGATCGTGGGTGACGAGCACGACGGCCCCCGAGTAAGAGCGCAGAGCGGATAGTACCTCCGCGAGAGGCCGGGTCGAGGTTGTTCGTCGGTTCGTCGAGCAGCAGTACGTTGGAGGCGGAGACGACCAGCATAGCCAATGCCAAACGAGTTTTCTCCCGCCGGAGAGCACCCTCGCGGGCTTTGTCCACATCATCACCGCTGAACAGGAAGGAGCCGAGCACTTTGCGCACCTCCACGTCTCCCATGTCGGGGGACGCTGAAACCATGTTCTCCAGCACTGTTCTTCCGGTATCGAGGGTTTCGTGTTCCTGCGCATAGTGGCCGAGCCGGGCTCCGTGCCCCAGGACCCGCTCCCCACATCGGGCTCCTCCAGCCCGGCGAGCACGCAGCATCGTGGTCTTTTCCGGCGCCGTTCAATCCGAGGATGACCACCTTTGGAGCCCTTGTCAATGGCGAGATCGACAGCGGTGAACACCTCTAGCGAGCCATATGCTTTTCGAGAGATCGTGAGCCATCAACGGGGTCTTTCCGCAGGGTGCTGGGTCAGGAAAACGGATCCGAGCCACCTTGTGTCGTGCTCGTTCTCCCTCGATACGGACAACAGTTTCTCGGCGCGTTTGGCCATGTTCTCGAGCAGCAACTGCCTTGGTGGCTTTGGCTCATCCGATCTGCCTGGGCCATCAGCTGCGACGCCTTGCGCTCCGCATTCAGGCGTTCCCTCTTGCGACGCTTCTCGTCGGTTTCCCGTTGCTGCAGATAGCGTTTCCAATCCATCGCATAGAGATCCAGTTCGGCGCGGTTGGCGTCCGGGTGGAACACCTTGTTCACGACCGCTTCGAGCAGACCGGCGTCGGCTATCACCGCAAACCGCCTCTGACAGCTGGTTGCTCACCCAAGTTATGGAGTCCGCATCAGAGATGGTTGGTGGGTTCATCCAACAGGAGGGTGTCGGCGTCGGAGAACAGGATCGGGCCAGCTCAATCCGAGCAACGCTGACCACCGAGAGGGTATAGAGCAGGTTGCAGGACACGCTCCGGAAGCCCGAGGTTGGCGGCGATCCGAAGCCGCTCGCGCCTCGACCGCATCGCCGACGCAACGCATTCTCGGCGGGCGTAGGCAGCCATGGCCTTCTCGCGCCATTCCCTGCGAAGAGCTCATTCCTGCTCGGCCCGCCTGAGACGCACCATCACCTGGTCCAGCCCGCGCGCACCCAGTATCGGGTACACGCACAGCTACTCGCTCCCCGAGCGGGGATCCTGCGGCAGGTAACCGGTCTCCAGAGCGGGTGACGACACCAGCCGCTGGTAGCCCTTCTCCAGCAGAGTATGCGGGTCAGGGTCGTCTTCCAGCACCGTGACCGACCACCGATGCGATCCCCCGCGGCGACCTGGAAACTGACCGGGGACAACGGGAGCGCGCACCCACATGCCTCACTTCCTTGACCTGCAGCACGTCAGCGAATTCTACGCTTCTGCTGCTGGGACGTGATCTGATCACCCGCCCGTTGCCCATGGTCCCAGGGATCTGGCACCATGAAAGGCCATACGTGGATGGCTTTCCCAGCTGAGTCAGGAGTTAGACATGGGTTTCATCAAGGCCTTCACGGGCGCCCTCGGTGGTGTCTTCGCCGATCAATGGCTGGACTTCCTCACGGTCAGCGGCATCAGCCCGACGGCTGCGTTCTTTCCTGCCGTCCATGAGGAAGGAACGTGGACGCGGTGCCAACACGAGGGCTCGAGAAATCTCATCAGCAACGGCTCGAAGATCGTGGTTCCCGACGGTTGCGGACTCGTCACCTTCCAGGACGGGAGGATCACCGGTTTCGTAGCGGAGCTGGAGGGTTCGAGTTCCATGCCAGGATCCCCTCCTCCCAGTCGGTTTTCGCCGGCGACGGGGTGTTCGGCCAGGTGATCCGACAACACATGGGAGCGCATCAGTTCGGCTGGCTGACCGAACGCGATGCAACAGCGTCTTCGTCAACTCTCAAGGAGACTCCCCGGACAATCGCTCGGCACCCAGTCCGAGATCTACTGGGACGACGCCTACCTCGCGCGCGCAGGTGGGAGCGATCACCCGCGCAGCCTACACGCTGCGACATCGTTGATCCCTCCTGTTCATCTCCAGCGTCATCCGGGCGCCGCGATCGCGAGCAATCGGGTCTTCGACTTTCGCTGACTTTCGACAATCCCCGTCAGCGATCAACTCTTTCACCGAGAGTGTGGCCCTGTCCGGGCGCCGCCTTCTCGAAGTACACAACGATCCTGGGCACGCGAGAGCGCATCACGCGACTGCTGCAGCAGGATTCCGTCGGGTTGCGCGGAAATCCCGCAGCGCTGCCGTCGAAGAGAACTACCAGTGGCGTTCCGGGCGCGGCCTTCTCATCGAACGTGTCGCCTGGCGAGCCATCGGGTGACGACAGACGACACCGAGCGCTGCTCTCTGACGTGAAGAAGGCGGATGCGTTGCGTGGGGACCGGGCGCTTCCTTCATGCAGCGGTCCGTTGCACGTGGAATCCAGTCCGCGGGCGAGACCGGAGGCGGTCAGGGCGACTGGTCGGCATGGGCGTCAGTGTTCCCATGATGGGTGGAATGATGGGGAGGCTTCCGGCAGCCGGCGGCAACAGCCCGCACCGGCACAAACCCGCGCCGCCCGAGCAGACGGCACCTCACGAGGATCCCGTCGCGAAAGCTGAAGCCAGATGAAGAGCTGCTCGACGCCGGGTGGTCTCCCAGGAGGAGTTCGACACGCTGAAGAAGCGGCTGCTCGGGTTCTAATCGGGTTGCAAGGACACGAAGACCATGACAGCCTCCGGAAGCGGCCAGGGCTGGGGGCAGCAACCCTGGCCGCCCGCGTATCCCAGCAACAACCACACGGCTATCCTCCCTGCGGCAGGCCACCGGGTATCCCCCAGGCTCAACAGCCTTGGGCCCGGTGCATCACCCCGCAACAACGGTCGTTCTCCGCCCCAGCAGGTGCCCCGCGTCCGCTGAGCGAGAATCCGTACGCCAACCTGGTATGTCGGCATCGCCCAGTGTTCCCACGGCCCCAGGACAGCCCGAGAGCCAGCACCTCTGCAGCAGGACGTCCCAGGGACCGAGCATCCGACCCCCAGGTGATCGAGCTTCCTGACGACGGTCGTGCCGGTGATGATCAAAGTCACTAGTTGGAGGCACGGACATCCGTTACATCGTCGAGGTCCGTGCCATGGTCTGCGCGAACTGCCGGTCCCGCTACAACGACCCGTTTGGAGGACCAGGTCGACCTGACCGGAGGATCCAGGAGCTGAGAGGGCACCGTGGTGACCCACTCTTCGCAGGGGATCTGGCCGAGCAGAACATGGTGACCCTTGAGTAGCGGCGGCTGCGGCGCCGAGGTGGTCATCGATGTGCACGAGACCCGTGCGGGTGCGCTGTCACTGGTGCCGCAGCTATCCTCTCACAGCTCCCGGGATCGCGATGGTGCGCACCTGATGCCGTAGCCCATTCCTGGTACTTCAGCACGACGCCGTCGAGATCATCCGTGAGTTCGTGGGCAGCGGGAGTTCTACGCCCACCCCAAGTTCAAGCAGGGGTTCGCGCCTGAAAACGTGGTCGGTCGTCTATCTGCCCTACTTTGTGTTCGATGGGCGGGCACGATCGACGGGTCAAGGCGAGGGTGCAGACCGGAAGCTGGACCGAAAACATGGGGAGTTCCTGGGAGACCTACTATTCGCTGCAGTGTCTACAACGTGGCGCTGAAGTTTTCTGACATGAGCGTCGACGATCTGCTGCTGGAGTCAACCGGAACGCGGAAACATGGGCGATCCCGTCGCAGACGAACAACATCATCAATGCGATCCTGCCTTTCAACGTCAAGGACGCCTTACAGCCTGCGAACTATCTTCGAGGCTTCACGGTGAACGGCGCGACGTGAACATCACCGAGATGGACCGCACCGTCTGGGACCACCTACTCAGCATCGCCCGCGCAAAGAGAACATGGTGGAGCAGGTACGACCGAGGTGTCCGCTGGGATTCCGGGCAGTCGATCTCAGGTTCGCGCTGGGTGACGGTCTACCTGCCGGTGCGGTTGTACTCCTACTACCAGCCCGATCTCGGTTGAAAGCATTTTCGTGGCGGTCAACGGTCAGAACGGCAACGTGATGGGGTCGGTGCCCATCAACCGGACGATGCTGTACCTGATGACCTTCTGATTTTCGTCATCGGCACCGCAATCGGGCTGGTGCTGTTCGTGGCAACCCTGTGATGGGGCGGACATGTCGCTTCTGGATGGTTTCTGTTGGAACGCTCATCCTCAGGAAAGTTTCGGTTTATCCTGTTGGCGCTGGGGCGAGTCGCACCATCGCCTTTCTACGGCTACGTCATGTCGCGATACAGGAAACGCCGACAAGTCCTACCAGTTCGAGAGAACCACCCGCGTCGACCTCCAGGACGTCCAGGGTCGGACACCTACTTCAGCTCCATCGGTCGCACGCAGGACAAGCACGTGCCGGGCCACGAATACTCAGAGACCCGAGAAACCGGCTGCGGCTGAGTGACCGCGCCCTGCGTCAAATGCCGGCCGAAATCGAGTGGCCTTGCCACTGATCTGCGTGGGAGACGTTGATTCCGTGCGGCCCGCCCT
>BNJU01002295.1_pt1 | contig 88445 bp, 109 predicted proteins | sample 8539281 | NCBI WGS metagenome assembly BNJU01 (sample SAMD00202456, study PRJDB9452) | human saliva metagenome | isolation source: human saliva | place: Japan
GGAAATTATTCGTGTCTTCATTATTAATGGTGGAAGCCTTACCAAACGGGTGCAGCTGGTATTTTGGGGATTCCTAACTCCTGCAACTTGTGCATATGGCATATTTCTTTGCTGTGAGTTACAGCGATTGCTACTCTCACTTCCTTCGTAGTCCTATCGGGCGTTTAACTTTATCTGTTCGTGAAGATGAGATTGCTGCTGGAGTCAGTGTATTACATCTACAAAAATTAAATGTCATCGCTTTGTTTCTTGATGCTGTTACTGCAAGTATCGTTGGCACTCTCGTCAGGATTTATCGGATCAGTCGTGCCCAAAAGATTATACGTTCATCAACTCTATCCATGTATTGATTATCGTTGTGTGTTGGTGGTTTAGGATCGATTACAGCAATTGTTGCCGCAATCGTGCTTTGGAATCTTGCATGCTCCTTCAAGACGTACAGCGTTCGTAGGATTATCTCATGCTTTGGCCTTAGTACTCGTTATGATCCTGAGACCAGGGTGGTCTTCTTGGGACTTGGGAATTGAGCCTATCACGTCTCTTTAAAAAGGTAAGAAGGAGGGACAAACACTACTGCGTTACTTGAAGTAGTAATCCAAACATGTTTGGTGGTCTGACGGCCGTTGGGGACGTTACTCTCCAGCGAATTGAGACGAGTGTGAACTTGATTTGATTGGACCGAGTGGTGCTGGAAACAGCCCTCTTCAACTGTTGACGGGTGTTTATGAGACCAAGCAGAAGAGACGGTAACGGATGGTCACTTGTTAAATGTGCAAGCAACCCTGTAAAATCCGCATCTCTTGGTTTTGGGCGTACTTTCCAGAAAATATCGCCTTTTAAAGACTTGGATAGTTTTGGATAACGTTCTGATTGCATTTAGCAATCATCATAAACAAATATGTTTTGCAAGTTTCTGCTTACCAGCTTTTTATAAGAATGAAAAGAACTGAAAGCTAAAGCCTATAGAACTACTGTAAAAATCTGATTTGGATGGAGATGCTGAAACTCTAGCTTCAAAAATTTAGCCTATGGTCAACCTTAACGTCGGCTTAGAGATTGTTCTGTGCCTGTCGTAAGCAGAACCCAAAATCCTCTTTTTGGATGGGCCTGCGGCGTGGTATGCAGACCCACAAGAAACTGGCAGAATTGACTGAGTTGATTCGTCGTATGAGGATGAATTCAAGTGCTATCATGCTGATTGAACATGATATGAACTTGGTTATGGGGTTACGGAGCGTACTCCATGTTTCTTGAGTATGGTCGTTTGATTGCTCATAGCGACTCTCAGATGAAATCAGCAGTACTAAACGTGTTATCGAAGCATATCTTGGAGGTGAAGCCTAATGCTCCATGTTAAAGTTGAAAACACTCTCAGTACCTACTATGGCATGAGTTCATGCTACATGATGTGAAGCTTTTGAAGTAAATGAAGGAGAAGTTGTTTCCCTTATCGGTGCAAACGGTGCTGGTAAAACCATCCTTCAGTAATTATCAAGGCCCTTGTTGGTCCAAGTTCTGGTCGGATTGAATTTTTAGGGCAAAGAAAGTCCAAAAGATGCCTGCACAAAGAAATTGTGGCATCCAGGACTCTCAAGCACCAGAAGGACGTCACGTCTTCCTGGTTTGACAGTTGCTGGGAAAACTTGGATACCGATGGGAGCCTTTCATGAAAAATCGTGAAGAAAATCACAGCCGTCTGAAAAAGTATTTTCACGTTTCCCGCGTTTATAGAAGAACGTAAAACCAAGATGCAGCTACCCTATCAGGTGGCAGAACCCAGCAGATGCTTGCTATGGGACGTGCGCTTGTGTCAACGCCTCAGCTTCTTCTTGTTAGACGAACCATCATTGACTGGACACCAATTTTATCCAAGAAATTTTGATATCATCCAAGATATTCAAAAACAAAGTACGACCGTTCTTTTGATCGAGCAAAATGCTAATAAGCACCAGCTATCGCAGATCGAGGCTAAGTGTTCTTGAAACCGAGGAAAAGATTATGTCCTATCAGGAACGGGTAAAGAGCTCGCAGCATCAGACGAAGCTGAGAAAAGCATATCTCGGTGGCTAAAAGGATCCGTGGGACCTTTTAGTCGGCGGATGCGAGATTGCTTTGCAATCATCAGAACCAGTGGATTGTTTGGTCGGCGGATATGAGTTGCCTGAGTAATTCCTGCATGTAGTCTGGGGAGACTCAGTTTAGGTTGCGAATAAAAGATTGCATAGCTTAATCCACATTGAGTCTGGGCGACCTTTTAGTCGGTGGATAGAGATTGTTGACAATCATCAAACCCAGTGGATTGTTTTGAGTCGACAGATATAAAGATTGTCTTAGTCTGCGGGAAAGATTGCCAAACAAATTACATAATCTATAAGATTGAGGGCCCTAATATGGGCTCTTTTATAGTCTTTCAGAGTTTTCAGAATCTTGGAAAAAGAGATGAAAGCGTTGATTGATTTCGCAAAAGAGGTATAATAAAAGCTATAAACATGAGAGGAGAGTTCTATGGCATGTTAAAGATTTTGCGACACGTAGGTCGTATATATTATGAGATACGACGTAGCACATGCAGCAGATCGATAGCGCGAGCAAAGATTTGCATCGTCTATCTGTGTAGTGATAAATTAGTTGGTCTAGTAACAGATGAAGACAATTGCTGCTGAGTCCATCAAAAGCAACGAGGTCTTTTCAATCTTTGAGAGATGGATTACTTGTAATAAAACAAAAGTAAAGACGTCATGATTCAGTAATGTTGTAACTGTCTCCGGTTGTGCGTAAGTTTTGGAAAGATGCAACCTCATCTTATGCTGAAAATATGATTGAGGTCTTGCCAGTTATTGATAATAGAACAAGTCTATGTGTCATTACGTGACCGTGATGTGTTCTGAGGCATTTCTTGAAATTTTCTGGTCTGGCGAAGAGGAATCCGTGTTCGTTTGTCATCAGAAAATGAAGTTGAAAGTGCACTTGGAAACGACTGTTTCTTTAATCGCTGAGGAAAATCTTAATATCTCTCGCCCACTGGTAATATTCCACGTAAAGATGGTAAAGATTGTTATCAGAAGTTCAAATTGAGGGAACGGCTGATCTAGCTACCTGCTAAGACACGAAATTTGAATCTGATAATAATATTCAGGTTGAAAGAAATCACACAAACTTCTGCAAAACACTGTACAAAATAGTTAAAAGTAAAGCGTTTTACTTGCGATCTAGTATATTAATTTATATGTGAGCAAACCTCCTTGCCCTTGCAAAGTCTTGGGGTCATTGGGTCGCAAAGGAGGAAACATATCAATGGCTAAATACAGAAAATTCTTTATATCATTCGTCCAAACATTGAAGAAGAAGCGAAAAACGCTTTGGTAGCACGTTTTGACTCTATCTTGACTGACAACGGTGCAACTGTTGTTGAATCAAAAACATGGGAAAAACGTCGTCTTGCATACGAAATCCAAGATTTCCGCGAAGGACTTTACCACATCGTTAACGTTGAAGCAAATGATGATGCAGCTCTTAAAAGTTTGACCGTCTTTCAAAATCAACGCTGACATTCTTCGTCACATGATCGTCCAAAAGCTGACGCGTAAGAAGGTGATTCATGATTAACAATGTTGTACTTGTAGGGCGTATGACTCCGTGACGCTGAGTTGCGTTATACCCCATCAAATGTAGCAGTTGCGACTTTTTACTCTTTTGATAAACCGTGCATTTAAGAGTCAAAATGGCGAACGTGAGGCTGATTTTATCAATGTCGTTATGTGGCGCCAACAGGCTGAAAATCTTGCTAATTGGGCTAAAAAAGGCTCACTTATCGGGGTGACAGGCCGTATTCAGACTCGTAGTTACGATAACCAGCAGGACAACGTGTCTACGTGACGGAAGTCGTGCTGAGAATTTCCAAATGTTGGAAAGCCATGGTGCGTGAAGGACATACTGGTGGAGCTTATTCTGCACCAAGTTCAAACTATTCAGCACCCTACTCATCAGTACCTGACTTTTCACGTGATGAAAATCCGTCGAACAACAAAAATCCTTTTGGATATTTCAGATGATGATTTACCATTCTAATGGACAATTAATACCATGAGGGAGACATGGCTCCAACAACGTCGTGGCGGATTCAAACGCCGTAAAAAGTTGATTACATCGCAGCAAACAAAATTGAATATGTTGATTACAAAGATACTGAGCTTCTATAGCCGTTTCGTTTCAGAACGTGGGAAAATCCTTCCTCGTCGTGCAACAGGAACTTCAGCTAAAAACCAACGTAAAGTAACAACAGCTATCAAACGCGCTCGCGTAATGGCTGATGACCTTTTGTAAACGAAAGATTAAAGAAAAGACCCCGACGGGTCTTTTTCTGACAAACTTTGAAATGAGAGAGCGAGTTTGGGTTCAGTGGACCTCTTTTCAGACCCGGTTGGGTCTTTTTCACGAGATAGTTTTTCTGACCTTGGCGTGCTATAATGGTAATAGAAAAGAGTAAAGGTGGGTAAGTCAAGATGAATTGTACGATTAGAAATATGATTAAGTCTGATATTGAATCCCTTTATCTCATGGATTTATGAATCAAGTTGGCCTGGTAGAGAGGAAATTTTGGCTGATATTTTTCTGGAACAGGAAAGTGGAGAGAGAGTCTTAGTTGCAGAGTTGATGGTTTTGTAGCGGGCTACGTTACCATTTGCCCTCTACTAAACATGGTCCTTTTGCAGAAGTCTATCCAGAATTATCAGATTTTTAATGTGTTTGAGCCTCGAAATCAAAGGGATTGGGAATCAACTTCTGGAAAACAGAAAAATGAGTCAAGTTTGTTTCAGTAGGTCACTCTTGGTGTAGGTTTGCACTAGGCTATGGCCCTGCTAGAATTGTATATCAGACGGAATACATTCCAGATGGGACAGGTGTCTGGTATCCAGAAATCCAACCTTGAAATGAGATGCAACTAGCGAAAAATAAGGATGATTTGAGTTTTGTATCTAGTAAATAGGAATTCCGGATAAGAGATGCAAAGGATTTTTATTGGGGATGTGGGATTTCTGCTATGGTAGTGCAATGGAAAGAGTGAATTGAAGGAGGAGAAAGGTGATGGATGCAGTAGATATAAGGCATAAAGATTGTGATATTGATGATACTTTTGCGGAAACTCGAAAGACTGGAGTTCCTCCCAACACTCAATTCCTACCAGTGTTCCAACAATTACGTAAAAGGTATTTTGATCGATTGCGAAGCTGGTCGTGGGATTTTTCGATGTCGTGCCAGACGATTCGCGAGCTTAAAACCCTGACTTTTTGTTACCTCTGAACGTGCCTATGATTACGAGACCATGCAGCTGTGATTGATAGTAACAAAATCTCTCTAAAGATAAGGTTGAAACCTATTATTGCTTGGACTAAAGGAAGTAGATTGACTATAAGTTTAGTTGGTAGTCATACTGCTAAACTCTCCACTAGAACTGAGTTGATTGGTGAGGCCATTGAGGTCCACTGTCCTGACTTGGATGTTGATCCCTAATTTTATGAAAAAGAAGACATCTATCGATTGTGGACTTTTGAGGATCGAGGAGATGACCTGTCTGCCTGACAGTTTAGCAGCACGACTTTGCGTATGGCACTGCTGGCACGAGCATTCGTCGATGTGGTGCAATTTCCAGGTTCAAAAAGCAGCTGGTGTAGCAAAAGTTGTAGAGACATTTGGGTCTTGGAAGTCTGGAGACACGTCATGGTCTTTGGAGATGGTCTTAACGATCGAACTCTTTGATGATGCAGGTATTAGCATTAGCGCATTTCATGACAAAATCAAGAGAAAAGCAGATTATATTACAAAAGAGGTAGAAAGATGGCACTTTTCGATGCCTAGAAGGATTTGATTGTTGTGGTGAGATTACGTTTCCACAAGCAGACATTGGACGCAGTAGAAGGTCCGATTGCGACTATTAAGACAAATCATGGAGAGTTGCGCATTAAGCTTTTCCTGAGCACGCACCAAAACAGTTGCCAACTGTTGCTCTGTCTAAAGACGGTTACTATGACGGCCATTTTCCACACCGTATTATTAAAAGATTTTATGATTCAAGGTGGAGATCCAACTGGAACTGGTATGTGTGTGGCAGAATCAATTCGCTGGAGAATCTTTTGAGGATGAGTTTTCAGAAGAACTCTACAATATCCGCAGGAGCCCTTTTCTACAGCTAATACGCTAGGTCAAATACAAATGGTAGCCAGTTATTTTATCGTGCAGAATCAACGCTTGCATACTCTAAGGAAAGAAATTGCTCGTGGTGGTTGGCCAGCAATTGCGAGTGACGGCAGAACAAGGTGGAACTCCTCATCTGAGACCCGTCGTCATACTGTATTCGGTCAATCGCAGATCGGCGTCTTATGAAGTTCTGGATGCAGTGCAGGTGTAGAAACCAGGTGCACTGGACAAGCCAGTTGAAGATGTCGTTATCGAAACGGTTGATCGAGGGACTAGGGATGAAAATGGGTGAAGTAAGCTACAGCGAATTACAGGATTCAGCTCTTATGGAGCTTCTTTTGTGGGTTAGGAGCTGCATCCGGTAAAACCGACTCCATATTTGAAACTGTGTTGTGAGAATATCTATGATGTACCGAAAATCGGTGAAGAAGTTCGGTCCAGGTTGTCGATTTGGACGAGTGTACAGGGAAAGAGAGCTTTCTATTCGGACTTTGGAAGAAGAGAAACATCAATTACCGAGAGACGGAGACGTTTTTCAAGTGACCGTGTCAACATGCAGCTGTGCTCCTTTGAAAGCTCCGCGCATGATGCCCATCTGGACCAAAGAAGTATTTCTACTCTCAAACAAGAAAAAGTCTTAATTGATTTTTCTCTAACTGAAATGTTAATATAGTTTGTTATAATAGAAAGTATGGTAGAAGAATTATTAAATCAGAGAGAGAATCAATCAGCTCTTCTACAGATATCAAGATTATTCAAAATAGGAGAGGTTTTCAGCCATTCGGTGGATAGTGTACTTTTGTCACGCTTTCCTCGTTTTCCTAAAAACGTAAACGATAGTGGATTTTTGTGCGGGTACTGGAGCTTCGTTGGACTTTCTGCCAGTAGTCGTACTAAGGGCGAGAAAATTCTGTCTGTTGAAATCCCAGGAACGCCTGGCAGATATGGCTGAACGATCAGTCCGATCAAACGGTTTAGAAGAACAAATGCAGGTTATCTGTGACATTTGAAAATATGCTCACTTATATTCAGGGAGCAAAGGTTGATTTGATTTCTGTGCAATCACTCCCCATTTTAAGAGGTGGACCCAAATTCTGACCCGAACGAGTAGTGAGCATTACTTGTTGGCTCGTGCACGAAATTACGACCATCCTCATGAAATCTCGTCGTAGTGCCCAAAAGTATTCTCAAATCCAATGGGCGTTTAGTCATGGGTCCATCGTCACTGAGTCAGATTGTTAGATATCTTTAGACACGCTTCAACAACACAATTTGGCTCCAAAAGCGATCTGCAATTTGTCTACCCTAAACGGGAGAAGGAAGCCAATATGCCTTTTGATCAAGAGGCTATTAAGCGACGGCTCCACTAGTGGTGGGTTCTGCCACCCTCCATTGTTCTATGACATGATGATGGTTCCATACTCCAGAAATTCAAGAAATCTATTATGGATCCCTTAAAAGCTTATATGTGTGCTGGTGTTGAGTGTCGGGATGGTTGCTACTGTACTGGTTGTACAACGGATGTCCAGAAACGTCGCTCATCACAATGAGTGGGAAAGGTGCCAAGTACACGAGGCTCCGGTTGCCAGTAAAAACTCACATCTATGCTCAAGGTTTCGATGGTAAAGAAGAAGCCGCTGTCGGCTGAGCCCTTCTCAAGAGCGATAAGAAGAGAGCGCAAAGGAAAGTTGCATCTGAAAACCAAGATTTACTCAGTGATCATTTAGAAGAGTAGTGGGGAGTTCTTTTGACCTCCTACTTGCTGTCAAAAATTGATGCTACAATAAAGAGAAGGAAAGAAACGAGGTATTATCATGTCTAAGATTCTAGTATTTGGTCTACCAGCAGATTCGGGTCTGCTATCTGTTCGTCAGTAGCCTTTGGTTATCTTGCAGAAGCTTATGGTTTGGATGCATAGCGGTGGCTCTGGAACTCAAATGAAGAAACAGCTTTGTCACATGTTGAACTATTTTGGTGTTGAAGACGCCGCGCGTCATCCTGATCTGCTATAGCAGAAGGTGCAGAACAAAGCTATTCTTGACCTGACCACAGTGAATTCCAACAATCAGTTTCAGATATCGCTGGAAGTAGAAGTTTACGGTGTTGTAGATCACCACCGTGTGGCTAATCTGAAACTGCAAGCCCACTTTACATGCGTTTGGGAGCCAGTTGGATCAGCATCTTCTATCGTGTACCGTATGTTTCAAAGAACTTACGGTGCTAGTATTCAAAAGAAATTGCGTTTGATGCTTTCAGCTTGATTTCGAGATACCCTTCTTTTTGAGAATCTCTCAACAACTCACGTCTGAGTACAGGTGATTGCGCCTGAATTGGCTGAATTGCTGAGTGTCTGAAGAATGCGTCTTGCAATGCTCGGTTGGTACCAACAGCATAAGCAAATCATGCAGAAGAATTGATCGAGCATCGAGTGCGAGAACTTTTGAAACTGAAATTCGGAAACAACGTTCGTGTGGCTCAAGGGTAATACAGTTGATATCGCTGAAAGTCTTGAACGCCAAGCTGAAATCGAAGCAGCCATCGCAAGCAGCAAATGCAGCTAGCAGATACTCTGACTTTGTTTTGATGATTACAGATATCGTCAACTAAACTCAGAAATTTTGGCTCTGGTGCCAACATGGACAAGGTAGAAGACAGCTTTCAACTCAAACTTGAAAACAACCACGCTTTCCTTCAGCGCTGTTTCACGTGAAACAAGTGGTGCCCTCAATTGACAGAAAAGCTTTAATGCTTAATGATTGATGGAAAACCATTATCAGGAGTTTCGACTCCTTTTTGCTAGGAAGGAGATCATGTTAGAAATGGTGATTTAATCTCGTGAAAGACGAATCGGATATAGGACAGGCCATCCAGGGATTACTGCACTGCTAGCCATGGGCATTTTTGACACTGTATCTCAACTACAGGCTGTCATTGCCCAATCTCACAGACTGGCTGATCTAGCCTTTATCATTGCGGAGATTGATTCTACAGAGGTCAAAAGCGGGCGAGAGCTAAGTTCGCTACCCAGTACTTTTTACGGATGAGATGGTTATTACTGTTCCCAGTTTGCAGTAATTCTCCCTATTTTGAGACCATTCCCATGAAAGTTTGGGATGATACACAGAAAATTAGTAATTTCTGGAAAGAAAAATATTATCGAAAGTTGGGGCTTTCTGTACCTTTGAATCAGCCTGGCACTAACTAGTCGATGTAACATCTACTTTTAGTTTTGTAAAGAAAGGAATCTTCCTGATTCAGATTTTTAATCCATGTCCCGTTTGACACGACAACCATTCTTTAGAGATTTGGTTGACTATCTTGATCAACATACTGATGTGATCCTCCGTGAAATCAGGGCTCAGTTTCCAGGGTTTGCAGTTGACAAGTACTTGAGAGGAATACATTAAAGCGGGTTTGATTTTGAGAGAAAACAAAGCACTATTATCTCAATCTCCCATTTCTGGAATCTACAGAATCTCTTGAACTGGGACCTAGAAGTCTTTTGTAGAGAGATGATAGTCAATCTATCGAAAGAAATTACTAGGAGAAAGAATTTCAGTGCAGAATTGCACAATCAAACCAATGCAGCTATCCTAGAAGAGTATACAGATTTTGCTAGGGAAAAGATGAGCCTTGTCTAATTACTTTTATAAGGTTACGCAGCAGTGTCCTGACCGATGATCCTTGACTCTATGTTATTTTGAGAGATATCAATCTAGTATGCTCTCAAGTACTATGATAACCTTTTGCTTAAATTTCAAAAAGACCAACTCATGCAGAAACGTCGTGATATCTTTGTAGATAGTTTAGTTTTTGTTAGGCTACATCGTTCAAAATGTGAGATGGGAAATGAGGTAGCTGTGAGAATTTGACAAAGAAGACTCCATATTTATAAAAATAAAGGCTAGGAAATTTCTTAGCTCAGATTGAAGACAAAGTCCTTAGAACCCAAGTTTCTAAAGGGCTTTTCTTTTGCTAAAAGTCGTATAATAGAGGTAAGAAAAAGTTGTGAGTGTTCTATGTTTCTAAAAGAAAACACCTGATTATAACCGCAAGCACTATGTGGTTTCTATACAATAGACGAAATTGGTCCCAAAAGGTCACTTTCTTCTGACAAGTAGATTCAAAGAGTTGATTTTGCCTGTAACTGACTTGGTAGAAGTATACCTATAGCCCAGATAATGGTCGTCCTAGTCTTGGTCCCCGTCATGCTAGTCAAAAATTCCTTTGATTAAACAATGTTTTTATGGCACTCGTTCCATGCGCCATTCCAGAGAAGATATTGGCTGAAGTAAATGTGACTATCGTTGGTTTCTTGGACTAACTTTTAGATGATAAAGGTCCCTCATTTTACTACCTATGGAGAATATTCCAACCGTCGTTCCAAAAGATAAGAACCTGCTTTCTGAGATTTTTCCCAGGTTCTCAACCAATAAGCACGTATGCTGGCTTAATTGAGTCCTTCTGAAATATTTGTGGATGGTACCCATATCAAAGCGGCTGCTATTAGTCGCTAGTATCAAGTGAAATGGTGAGACTCAACAAGCTACATTTATGAGTGAACAATTGGCAGTTGAGATTGATTTAGATAGGAAAAACACGAAAAAGATCCTAAAGCGAAAAGCGAGTGAGGCTGATGGTTGGTTCCACTTGCATGAGCCATATATACACTATGTTGCTATTCTGCTCAAGTTGCTTTGTGATAAGCATGGTTGGGCCTTAGCTTATACGGTTGAGGCAGGAAATGTTCATGATAGTCAGGCTTTCCTGCCCTATTTTTCAAAGTTAGAGCCCATTCTCGCTCACTATATTATTATTGCGGATTCGGAGGTCGACAATTGTAGCTATTGCATTGCCCATTAGAGCGAAACATGTTCCGCCTTTGTCCTTATCCCTCTACTGTCCAGGGAGTAAAGACTTAAAGACCTAGTAATTTGTGTTTATGATGCAAGTTATGACCAGTCAGTGTCTGTCGAGAGAATCAAGTATTGAAACTATCGTACAACCACTGGAGAAGGCTACCGTGGTATAAGAGTAATCCTAGCATGTGTTAACTGCCCCTATTATCCGTTTCAGTACCTCCAAAGCAAGAATTTCTCAAAAAGTAGTAACGATGACATGTGCTGCCCGGAAAGATGCCCTTGAATTTTGTGAGGAGATCTGACGTCACCAAAGAGAGAAATGAAGAGAGCTCTATAAGTATGCAAAGAAACAATTGAACGACTCTTTGGAACGGCTGGGGAGTGCCATAATTTGAGATACACTAGAGAGAAAGGAAAGTCCAAAATGGAGGAGTGTGTTTGGGCTTACTTTGGCGTGTGTTTAAATATCAAAATTGGTGCGTGGATGAGGGGAATATCCTTTTATCTCTAATTCAGATTTTTGGATGATTAGTAGATGATGAGATAAACTATTTTGAAAAGCAGAAAAGACAAACCGTCACTTTTGGCGTTCTGTACACGTTCTGAGCTAGAAATTTTCGTAGCCTCTTTAAATTTACTATAGACACGCTCTGACAGCTGTGTCTGCAGCCAGTCTTCCTTCGCCGACGCACGGACGTTTGCAATCCGCCTTTTACCAGTTTGACAATTACAGCATCTAGTTCTTGACTTGTAACAGCTCATAGCAGTCTTGATGGCTTGCTCACGGTCGCTTAAATCTTTTCAACGGAATGATTGATAGAAGCTACTGATTTCATCTGCAGCCATGAAAGCGCATCGGATCTTCGTAGTTTGGATCATCAGCCGTTAGAAAGACTTGGACTGGGATGGATCGAGTCGAGTAGTCCAAAGTCCTTGCGACGGCTCTCTCGTTGTTTCCAGTTGAACCAAGTATCAGCCAATCTTTCCGGTTTGACGAGTTTCAACGACAGAAATTGGATAAGACTGCACCGTGTGCGTAGTCAATGAAAACTTTAGCTCCATTTTTCTGAGTGAGAACTTTCCATGCGGCCAGGGGACGCGAGCAGACGCAATCCCTTTTTGATATTATCTTCAAGACTAGTCACGTAGACGAAGGCAGGCCAGTCCCAGCGACTTTCGCATTTTCTCTGGCTGAAGTGCCCAATCAGCTGGATCATAATCCTGTAACCTATTTACCAGTAGCTGAGAAGCTAAAGGCTGAGTTTCGTTGATTACTTGACTGGCTACCATAGAAGTCATGCTGCTTGACTCTCAGCTTGTTCTTTCCAGAACAGTGGTCCATCACACGCTGGCAACTGCTCGGCTATCTTTCTCGTCAAGAGACGTTTGTGGTAGAAGTAGCGCTAAAGGTTGGATGCCTCAATGGGACCAATCATGGTCTGGTGTGATGTTGAGAAAAACTCTACGTCGAAAGTTAACCCACTTGCTCGATTTACCAATTAGATAGGCATTTGGCTGAAACTCTCGATTACTAGATGAGGTTCTGTCATGCGCTTGAGCCATCATATCAAAGAGGTCGATATTTTCAGGTGTTGAGAAGGAAGATTTGAAGAACGTCTCACGTCTAAAGTTTGTATTCATCGACAAGAGACATAGTTGGGTGGCATGTGGGACAAGATATGATGGGCAAAGTAAACAGCTCGTTGTTCTCATGAGTGCCAGTGAGCCAAGGACGTAAGTTTCTCTCACTGAGGGGTTTGCCATAAAACCCACAGCAATCAAACTCATGCCCTAATATTGTTAACAACAACAGACTCAGGCACTATGAGTCCTGCTCAGCCACGTACCAACTAAAGCTCTCTGCGATAGCTGAAATAGCGTCTTCACAAGGCAGCTCCTTTGCAAAAATAGAGTATTTTCTTTTGGTTGTTCGGTCGTATCACCTGATCGCTGTCATAAAAACAACATCGCTGTAGTTGTAGTGGTATTATGGCTGGTCACAGTGATGATCTCACAGGAAGAGACCATACTCTTCAAATATCTATTATAGTCTAATCTGCCTCATACTTTCTATTGTAAACCGAAAGTCTGAATTTTACAAAGTAAACTAAGGTAAAGTGGAGAGACAAAGATAAGGAACATTCGTTATTCATTTCGAATGAGGAAGTTAGGTCTCAGCAGAAAACTAATCATCAACAGGCCCAGATGTTACGAGGACTGCTTGGCTTAACTGTCAAGTAACTTTTATCAGTCGCCTGTCGGACCATTACACCATCCCTTGGCGCATATCTGGATGGGGGACTTGATGCGGCTAAGGCTAATGGCCTCTTTCACGCAGGCTGCAACATCACGCCTGGTTCTTGCTGGGATTTCGACCTGATCAGTGGTGGCGCGTCATGGCTGCCAGCTATATCACCATGCAAGAAGAAGAGCATAGTTTTGCCCGATTCGGAGTTTTCCTGAGCTTTATGACTGGACTCGGTCTTGTATTTACTTTGGTCTTTATATCTCTTTTGCGCCTTGGATGGCGACCTTTCGGGTGTCGGTGAGGACTTGATTCCCATTATGCAGAGTCTGGCTTGAGCAGTACGATTTTTCCCATCTATGAGTGTTATCCGTGGATTTTTCCAAGGAATGAATAATCTTAAACCTTGTGATGAGCGTCAAATCCAGGCAGGTTATCCTGTGTTATTTGGATGCTCTAGCAACCTTCATCATCATGAAACTTGGTTCAGAGATTATCGTCAGCGATCACTCAGTCTACCTTTTGCGGCGCTTTGTAGAATGGTAGCCGCTTGCTGTCTTTGCTTTGTTTCTTTATAAGAAGGATGCCAAAAAGTTTTGAAACGCGAGATAAGATTGATATCAAACATCTGTTAATGGATACGATTAAGGAAGCTATTTCCTTTATCATTACTGGTTCAGCTATTCAGCTCTTTCCAAATCTTGGACAATACCTTTTATCAATAGCTAGAGTGGTTTACCAACTACAGTAATGAAGACTTAATTGTCATGTTTTCTTATTTCTCTGCCAATCCTAATAAATCATCATGAGTCTGCATTTCTGTGGGAGGATTTCGATTGGTAATTATTAGCGTTGAGCCACCTCTAACTTGACAGAGAACTATGTCAAAGGGTGATTTGCAGGCAGCTACCTGCTCGGTCTGGTGCAAGATGAGTATCACCATTACTCTTTCTTATTCCTCTTGCCCTGCAACGCTGCAGATGAGTCATGGTTGGTGAACCCCTCCTATACAGTCTTACGGTAAGCAGATGGTTTGGCTATGGGCGCATTTGTCTGCTGGTCTTGCAGTCAACCATCCCTGGATCATGCATGAAATGCTCTCGCCATGATGCTTCAAGCTATGTTTCACTTAACGCTGGTAAAGCGTCTTATATCTTTTGTCTATGGTCTCAATTGCCAGACTTCGTTCTTACAGATACCATCAGTAGCGATTTTCCACGCTGTGGTACTCTCATTTCCAACGACCAATCGTCTCCATCATTCCCAAATTGTCTTGATGATCACCCGAAGATATCTGTCGATGACAGGGCTCGCCAATTGTATCAGAAACGGGTGAACCATCCTAGTGACTCATTTTACGACTCTTGTCATCATTGTTTGATCCTGTGAGGCTCTCTACAGTGGATTCTTGGATTTGTCCCATCCAACTGGACGTTCTGGAGCACTCATCTGTGTCGCCCTAATCCATTGGTGCTATCGGTGGTGGAGCTCCTACAGATTCGTGAGTCTCTATACTCGTCCTAGATAAGGTTGATGGACGAGGCAAAAGAAAGCTGACCAGTTACGAGACACGATTAAATTATCATGATAATTTATAAAATAAAATGAACAGTTTGAACTTTCTGTTATTCAGGGAAAAGTTCGATTGTTCATTTCTGTTAAAAATGAGAGAAAATATAAAAATTAGTGAGATCTATATTTGGTAAACAAATCATAAACATTGCTTGACTACTTTAACCAGCATAATGAGTACAAATGGCATTTAAATTTTGGAGGTTCGCTTTATGATGAAAAAGTCTAAAGGCAAAAATATCTGACGCAGCGTTGAGCGCACTGAGTGCCAGGTCTGCTATTGAGCGGCGTAGCAACTCAGCTGGTACCAACTAAAACGCTGGCAACTATGTCTATTCTGCGATCAAAGTCTGGTTTGAACTATCTTGCAGAAAACCGTCACGCAACAACGATGACATCGTTACCAATTTGGTGAGATGGGTTGATGTAAAATGACCAATACAGTAAACTACGTTCCATCCTTGCGAAGACTTCGACTGTTTCTCAGGACGGTTTTGGCACGCTTATAAAGCTTCAGTAAGGTGCTGAGATGTATACCTCTGAAGGTGAAGAATATGCTCCGAAAGTAACTGCCCAGATTTTGTAACTGTGGTTTTGAAATATGCCTGCTGATAAAAAGATCGAAGCTTTGCACCTGGTTCCGAGATTCTGTAGCGAGGTTTGGATGACTATATCAGCAGGTAAAGGCGACTGACTTTTCAACTGTCGGTGTTAAGGCAGTTGACGACCAAACAGTTCAGTCCCGCGTTTGACACTGACGTCGAGATCTTGGTGGAGATTCTAAAACGGCATCAACCAGTCTCTTCCTGTCGATGCAGACTTCCTGAAATCAAAAGGGATGACTTTGGTGGGTGAACCCTTCTAGCATTTTGTACCTGTGGACCTTTCTTGATTGAGATCCCTTTTGTTTCAAAATCTGTCGTCGAATTCAGAAAATCCCGAACTACTGGGATGATGTCTTTATGTAGATGATGTGAGGGTGGCCTGCTGTGATGGTGGTGACCAAGATGCTAGCTCGTAACTTTGATGGAGGAGCTCTAGCGACACACACGTCTCTATCCAAGCCAGCTCAAGCTGAAGGAGATTAAAAGAGAAGAACAAGAGGATAACATCATCTATAGTATGCAAAACCGCAACTTCTTGTGCTGAGACTTCAACTTGGACGGAAAGATACTTATAACTTCACGTCCTAGAGATCCTCCAAGATATCGAAAAGAAATCAACCCAGAAGCAGTTCTGAATAAAAACTTCAGTCAAGCCTTCAACTATGCTTACAGCCATTACCACAGCCTATGGAGCTCAATCTCAAGGGAAGACGGAGCAACGAAGATTATTCGTAACCTGGTTGTACCTCCTACATTTGTAAGCATCAGCAGGAAAGGAACTCTGCGAGATTGTTGTTTCAGAAAAGATGGTCAACTATGGCCATGAAATGGCTGAGGAATCAACTTTGCAGATGCATAAGCCCATACCACCAATCCTACCACGAACAAGGCTAAAGGCTAAAAGTTTGCTAGGAAATAAGAAAAGAACTCTGAGGAAACCAAGGAGTTCGGATTCCAATTCCACTTGGATCATGGACTGTTAACAGTTGACCAATCGGCTCAGAGTGTACTTGATTAGCTGACTCTGCACACACATCAATGCAGATCTGTTCTGGGAGCTGAGAATGTGGTGATCGATATCCAACAATTGTCAACAGAGGACTACGATGAGCTCTAGGTTATCTCGCTCAGACTGCAGCCCAGAAGGACTGACCTATCTACAGTAATGGTGATTTGGGCGCTGACTACTCAAGATCCGATCAAAGCCTCTTGATATCTTAAATGTCAATAACGTGTGGCAGGCATATGTTGCATCATCGTCTAGAGGCCAGGTGGGAGTCAGCTGACAGGAGGCCAAGGCAGTTGGTCTTGATGCCACTCAAATGTTGGAGAGGCCAGACAGGCAAGATCCCAGCGAGAGCGTTACTTGAGAAATATGCTGAGATTCAAGCTTGAAAGCTGGGTGATGGCACTCTTGCTGTTCAGGCGTCTCAAGGTGCAGAGACACCGACGTGAAAGACAGTTCCACTTTCTCAGCTCCATTCCTCACCAGAGCGGGAAATAAAGGATGTCCGAGTCATCTCATATATCTCAAAGTTCTGCAGAGATAGGGCTGTGAAGCTGCTGAGTGCCTGAGCTGAAAAATGGCTGAAAGAAAAGAGAGATCTAACAGCTCCAAGGAAAGATCTGGCAAAACCGTTAGAAAATAATGAGTCTATTTCGACAGAGAAAAACGACACTCTAGAAAAGTTTGTCAGCTATATAGTTGCAACAGCTCGACTATAGCTAGCTCTTGAAAACAAAGAAAACGAAGGATACAAAATAAGTGGTACAATAGTTACTATGGGTTGAGGTATTGACATGGTAGGCAAATCATTCCTCATCAACAATTTTAGCTGACAAAGCGAGGGATCCTGATCTGATGAGACGTAACTTGGGTGCTTTGGTTGCTATTCGCTTTTCAACGACTTATCAACTTTTCAGAATTTGTGGTCGATGATCTGGTTGACTACACCCACTGAAACCCAACTCATGCCTGAGGCAGAGAAGTCTTAGCGACGGCTGAATCAGCCCGCTACTATGCTCTAACCTACTGAGTTCAGAATATGTCTCGTGTGTTATTGCTAGTATCTTCCCAGTAGGAAGCAAGGTTTTGGCTGTCCATGATCTTTACGGTGGTTCTTTTCACGTTGGATTCAATCATAAGTGGAGCGAGGAGGTCGTTTCCACTTTGACTATGCCAGCACTGAAGAAGAGTTGATGCCGAGCTAGAGGATGTGGATGTGCTCTGTATCTGAAACACCGCCAACCCTTTTGATGTTGGAATTTGATGATTGAAAATTGGCTCAACATTAGCTCATGCTAAAGGTGCGACGGATTGTCGTGGACAATACCTTCTGCAGTCCAATCTATCAGCGTCCGATTGAAGACAGAGCAGATATCGTCGCTTCATTCAGCGACAAAATGCCTTGCGGCCATAATGATGTTTCTAGCTGGTGGTTGTGAGCAGACGAGGTGCTGTTATGCAGACTCTTTTGATCTCAACACGACAGCTGCTTTTGTCACCATTTGATAGTTATCAATTGATTTCGTGAAGTGTAAAAGACTTTGTCACTTCGTATGGAGCGCTTTCAACAGCGAAATGCTCAAGAAATCATGTGCACTCTGTTTCAATCACCTGCTGTCCAAAGAAGTCTTGTATGCAGGTCAACAGTGAATGATTTCCTTTTAAAGTGGCAGATCGAAAGACATGATCCCTCATATCTTGAGATAACTGTAAAGTGATTCTACTTTCGCTGAAAGCTACAGGTGGTGGTGTTGAAGAGTCTGATTACCCAGCAACGGCGCAGCTCATGCATGACATTCCTGCGGTGCGCCATTCTTATGGTCTGACTGATGACCTCTCACCGTCTGTCGATTGGGAGCCGATGCTGGGAGTTTGATTGAAGACTCAAGTGTCAGGCTTGGAAGGGTAAGACTATGTGGGAGAAATATGAGTGCGACTTGCCCAATCGTTTTCGGACATCATACCTACAGATGGAAAAGCAGCAGAGACTGACCGTCAGTGTGCCAGCCTGGATCAGCTTAGAGTATGGACTTTGATCGTGTACACAAGAAGATCGTCAGACTGTCGCTGACATACATGAGCACTGGTCGTATGGTGTCTGCTGTACAGTGATGGAGTTCTGATTGAGGAAGTTTCAAAAGCTGGGGAGGAAAACTTGCACAGCTACTCCCGCTGACCGAAATGCCTAGTCTTTATCAGAAGCGTAGTCCACAGCCATTTCAGCAGCCATTCAAGCCTTTCATAGAAGATCGAGCGGTGTCATTCATACCCGTCTATCCTCCTTTGCTCGCAGTGTCAAGCTGAACAACCGCGAGCTGATCACCTTCTCTGGTAGAAAAGACTGGACTTTCTGTTTTTGAGGATTGAGCTTTGACCGACTTGAGAGGACTGAGGTGGAAGAGGATGTCGACTTTGGGTGCTCTCTGAATCCTCACAATCCTGGTGGACGTGTTTGGGAAAGAAGTCTTGGAAGAATTGGACAACTGTGTCAAAAGCAGCATGGTGTCTTTGCTGGTGTCTGATGAGGATCACACCAAGACTTAGCCTTGTTTGAAACAGCACCAGTCATTCAATACATGGTAAATGAAGATTTTAAGAATTTTCCACTGGTTTTGTGAGTGCTACCAGACCAACTCACATTGCGGAACAAAAGATTCTTACGCTGATTGTCAAGAGAATCAAAGTTGAGGCTTGCTTTCCAAAAACATCGCTTGACTAATAATCATGGCATAAAATCTGGGAGTTTGGGCTATTTGGCGACAGAAGCTGCCTTCGCTATGATAGGAAGGATTGGTGAAGTGAACTCAAAGCAAACTAATCTTTGAGAACGCATCAATTATAGTCGGTGGATGTGTTGGAAAAGGAGACGAAAAATCAAAGGATCACATGAAACCTCAAGGACTACCCTCATTTGACACAACGTGATTTTCAGCATACGTTGTTGATGAATTGCAGAGCCTTTTGAGAGAGACGAAAGCCAAGGTTATCACGCACGAGGCTGGTTTGGATCCATAGGGAGGAAGCATCCTCCACTACTCAGCTTAAATGCGACCATGCCGGCATCTGTCCTCTTTGAGAGGGGTTTGCTGAATCAGTACCTCGCTCGCTAAATGCTTTAGAAAAACTAGCCTTTTGGGAGAAAAGTGCTCCTAAGAGAGCGACTATTTTCATCAGAGAAAGAAATATGTGGTATAATTAAGAAGATAAGTAAAGGGAGAAATATGGCTAGAAATTGAGTTCGAAAGACTTCCGAATGGGAAGGAGCTCCAACTCTACGAAAAGCTAGTCAGATTAGAGATTATCAAGAAGAACCATCGCATCATGCGCGTGTGTGCAGGTGAAATTCGTTACCAGTCTTGACTGATGAACTGGTTTTGTGCGCATGATGTGACTCCAAAAGAGGTTTTGTGTGTCGCGTGTAGCCTTTTAGAGCATTACCTGAAAAATGATGATCCGATGGTCCGGGAACTCCTGGGAAATCTGGAAAGTACTGTGAGCACGAAAGAAAGAGGTTGAAACTCAGTTTACTTTTGGAGAGGTTGCTAGAATCCATTCAAATTCCTGGTCTTTCAGAATCCTATCAGTTGTCTGTCTACAGCAGATTGAGAGCAAGGGACTAATCGCCTTATTTGGACTTTGGGGGTCGGTCTTCATCGACACTAGAAATTTTATGTAATCCGAGATGTCTCCCCCTTTTTCTGAAGGTGTAGAAACTAGCGAAACCCTACTCTGACTGGAAAGTTGATATGGAGACACTTGCAGATATTCGTGAGTTTGAGTGAAAATGGCCACTTGTTCGAATTTCCTTCGAGAATTACCTTGAAGAGAATGAGGTTTGAAAATGCCCCTCTTTTCCAGAAATCAGGTCGATCATCTCTATTTCCCGCTTGTCTGAGCTTAGTGTTCAGTCTGCTGATAGGCTGAGATCAGTTTCAGTTGACCATCAGATTTCAAGGCTAACCCTCTCATCTACGTATTTCAAGGTGCGATGGTCAAGCAGGTTGTTTGCCTTTCAAAGTGAAGAAAAGCGTCCAGCTATTTTGAGATGGAAATTGTTCAGCCAGGTAGGGCTCAATTCATTTGCCCAAGGACAAGTCTTGTTTACTGAGGTACGTTTATCTTCGCTAGAACAAGCTAGACTTATAGATAAAAGTATCTATCGACAAAAGTGGTAGAAAGATGATTGATGCTTTAGTGATCGAGATCTTCTAGCTTCGACCTTGTCGCGGATTCGAGACATGGGAGGAGGTAGAAAAGCTGATGCGCCTTCAAATTCAGTCTTTTCCGTCCTTCTTTCTACCATGGAAGGTAGAGAGGACGAGTTCTATCGTTTGGATATACTTGGTTTCAGTATGTAGACTTGCAGCACGAGAATCGTAATAATGAACTGGAGGAGTCTTCCTTTTGTATGCGATATGCAGCACTAGAGGCTTGATCTTTTCAGCTAGCTCTATCTGCTGGTTTGAAGCAGATTTTCGTTCATAGCGTCAGAGTTTGACTGTGCAGTCCATGCCTTCTTTCAGGAGGTTTCCAGCTTTTACTGCAGCGCTTGGAGTCAAAGATTTCTGAGAGCTTGCAGAGACTATCAGGTTAGAAACCTCGAGTTTTCACATCTCATCCGAGGAAGCCATTAGAAATTCAATTTGATTTTCAAAATATGAATCAAGAAGAAATCGATCGAGCGATGAAAGCGTTAGTTGAAAAACAGGATTATTACATCAGCTCTTCGAATCAGGTTTTACTATTTCGATAGTGACCAAAGCGTATCCGTCATGATTTAGAAGAGTCAGGGATGAAAGGGACCTACAAGATGGAGCTTTTTCGAGCTCGAAATCCTAACACTCCTATCTCGTATTTAAGGACCAGGATCAATTTCTTTCCTCGAAGAATTTCCTAATCTGGCCCATGATTTTGACGCATCAGAGAGTTTTTCCCGATGAAAAGAGCTGAATATCAAAGCAGAACAGAGACTCTCAGAAAGAATTCAGTGCTTCAGATGCTTCACCATTATGTATAAACTTTGGTGGGATTTTAGCAATGATATGGGACTTGGGAAGACCTTGCAAACTATCGCCTTTTTAAGTAGTCAGGTTCAAGCAGATACTAGTGTCCTAATCCTTGCTCCGTCTGGCTTAATCTATAACTGGGCTGATGAATTTCAAAAGTTTGCTCCAGATTTGGATATTGCGGTCGTGCATGGCTTAAAATCTCATCGAGATCAATTTTGGCGAAAAGTCGTCAGATTTATGTTACAAGCATGCTACTTTCCGTCAGGACAGTGATTATCGAAACCTATCTTTTGATTTTTCTTTTCTAGATGAGCTCAAGTGATGAAAAATGCACAAACGAAGATTGCTCAAAGTTTGCGACGATTTGTGGTTCCATCTGTCTTGCACTATCAGGAACACCGATTGAAAACCATCTGGGAGAACTCTGGTCGATTTTTCAGATTGTCTTACCAGGCCTCTTACCTGCTAAGAAGGAGTTTATGAAACTATCAACTGAGAGAGTGGCTCAATTTATCAAACCCTTTGTCATGAGACAGCAAAAGAAAAGAGGGTTTTTAGACGGTTGCACTGACTTAGGTGAAGTCGTCTATAGAATGAACTGGAGGATCAACAAAAGCTATCTATCTTGCTCCAGCTGCAACAGATGCAGAGCGTTTCTGGGACAGGTAAGCGATTCGAATTTCAACGAAATCGCGTCAAGTGACTGGTCTCGTGCGTCTGCGTCAGATTTGTGAGTACGCCTGCGCTCTTTATGGAAGACTACCAAGGAGAGCAGGAGGCTGGATAGTGTTCACGAGATTTGCTGGTTCAGATTGCTGAAGGTGGGCACCGTGCTGTATCTTCTCACAATTTTAGGGGTATGTTGGATCGGATTGAGCAAGAGCTACCTGACTTAGAGCTGACTTCCTTTAAAATTACGGGCTCAACTCCTTCTCAAGAGCGTCAGGAAATGACTCAAAGGCTTTTAACCAAGGAGGCCGCGATGTGTTCTTGATTTCTCTAAAGGCTGGTGGGGTGGGACTCAATCGTCACTGGTGCGGATACGGTCATTCTAGTAGACTTATGGTGGAATCCTGCAGTTGAATCTCAGGCTCATCGGTCCGAGGCCCATCTGTATGGGGCAAAACGAACAGGCTGTTGAAGTTATCCTCTGTGACTCGAGGTACAATTGAGAAAAAGATTCAGAATTACAAGGAAAAAGAAAAAATCTTGTTTCTGAAATCTTGGATGGAACAGAGTCTCGAGGAAGTCTGAGATCTAGCTTTGAAATACGAGAAATTACAGGGATTTCATGATGCTATGAAAAATCAAGACATTGCATCTATAATGGAGTATTGAAATAAATACATGTACTAAAAACGATTTCCAATAGTGGCAGATGATGAAGTCATGTTGACGAAATGCCAGTTATGAATCTCTACGATGAGTCTGATTTCATCAGTAATATCAAGGTGATTATCAAGATAAAAACTATCGCAGAAATGGTCTCAATCACTGAAGAGCAAGAAAGCCAAGCCTCTTGTGCAAAATCGATTGAGAAAAAGAAAAATCCTATGCTGAATTAGCACGTGAAAGAAAGCTCAGCGCGGATTTGAAAAACGTTCGGCTCAAGTATTTGACTCGGGACGTGAGTCGTCCCTGAGACGATCATACCAAGACAAGAGTATTGTGAACAGCAAATCAACCAGACCGCACCTTTTCCAAAAAGGAAAATCCGGGAGAATTTGCTAAATACAGTCAAAAGCTTAGGCCAATCTCACTATATTCTGGCAGAAACGTTTCTCAAGTGGAGTCATCGCCAACCTTTCAAAAGATCTCATCTAAGAAAAAGCAACTCTGACTTTTTAAAGAAAGTCAAATTTTATAACATCAGCAAAAGAACAAGAACGTCAAATAGTGGCCCGAAAGCAACTTGACTGGAATGAGCAGATAGAGGGAAGAAAAATGGCAAAAACCTATCATTTATCGGAATCAAAGGATCAGGTATGGGTGCCTTGGCTCGATGTTGCATCAAATGGGGCTGGGAGTGCAAGGTTCTGACGTTGAAAAGTACTACTTCACAACGTGGACCTAGAGCAAGCAGGATTACAATTTTACCTTTTGATGATCTTCAAAGTGATTTAGAAGATTATCGCTGGAATGCCTTCCGTCCGGAATAATAACGTGGAAATTGCCTATGCGCGGATCAACAGCCGAGCTATAAACGTTATCATGAGTTTCTCGGTAACTTTTACGTGATTTCATCAACATGGGAGTTGCTGAGAGCCACGGTAGGACTTCAACAACAGGGATGCTTTCTCGTTTGTCCATTACAGATACTAGTTTTGCTTGATTGGTGACGGTACTGAGTCGTGTGATTTCGAAAATGCCAAGTATTTGTCTTTGAATCATGACGAATACGAACGTCACTTGCTTATCATCCCCGAGAATATTCTATCATCACGAACATTGACTTTTGACCATCCAGACTACTTCACAAGCAGAGGATGTCTTCAGCATATCAATGATTATGCTAAACAAATCATAGGTTTTGTTTTGTCTACAGGTGAAGATGCTGAGGTTGCGTAAGATTACAGCAAATGCCCCAATCTATTATTACGGTTTTGAAACAGAAGGTAATGACTTTGTAGCAGTAGACTTTGCTTCGTTCTACAACAGGTTCAACCTTTACGATTCACTTCCGTGGTCAGAGTTGGGCCAATTCATATTCAACTTTCGGTCGCCACAATATCATGAATGCCACAACGTGATTGGTTGCTTTTACATAACGGGATTTGACTTGGATTTGGTGCGTGAACATGAAGACTTTTGGAGGGTGAAACGATCGCTTTTACAAGAAAAGATTGTCAATGATACGTTATCATCGATGACTTTGCGCATCATCAACTGAAATCATTGCAACTCTAGATGCTGCACGTCAAAATATCCAAGCAAGGAAATCGTCGCTATCTTCCAACCGCATACCTTTACTCAATGCAATTACTGCGTTGGACGATTTTGCCCAACCTTGAATCAGGCTGATGCAGTTTATCTAGCACAAATCTATGGATCTGCTCGTGAGGGTGGACTATGGTGATGTCAAGGAGTAGAAAGATCTTGCAAAATAAATTAACAAAAGACATCAAGATATCACTGTTGAAAAATGTTTCTCTCTCCTTAGATCATGACAATGCTGTCTATGTCTTTATATGGGGTGCTGGTGATATCAAACGTATGAATATTCATTGAACGTCTCTTGTCTGAATTTGACAAGCAATGTTCAATGAGGAAGATCATGGAATTTCAATTAAAATCAGGGAAGCTCAGCAATCAGATATGAATCGGATTTGCTTGATACAAAGTATTTCAAACACCCTAGAAATAATGAATGAAAATAATAGAAGAACTGTATCCGCAACCATGCAGGGTACGTTTCTCTTAACCTGGATGATCAAGGGATTGCGCCTATCATTGCGGCGACACTTCCTATTCCCTCTCTAGAAAATGGAAGGTTGAGATCAGAGATGAGAATTCATTAGTGAGAACTCAATCATCCTTGAAGATTTAACTGTCGATCCAGATTGCAAAGGGCAGCTTTGGAACCTTGTTGCTAGCAGCTTTGAAGGAAGTTACCCGTCAGCAAAATAGAGCAGGTATTTATCTGCTTTGTGAGGATGAGTTGCTGCCTACTTTGAAATGAATGGATTTGTGGAACAAGGGATCGTAGATGGAGAAAAGGAGCAGTGAGTTGCCTTTCTCATGCGTTAGCAGAATCCCTATTATCAGGAGGAACTATGATTATTAGATAAAGCTAGAGTTGACAGATTTAGATCGTATCTTCGAGATGAACTAGAAAATTTTTCAATTGAAAAGCCATTCCTCGTCCTGTTTTTGAAGCTCATCTGAGGAAATTAAGACCAGTTTTTAGTAGCTGAAAAAGAGAAATACTAGGGCTATATTGAGGACAGTAGTCCCTCATCGATATTACAAGACCAGTCTTCCAGCAGAAGACATTAAGATTATAGCCATCAAAAGGTGGCTATATCTCTGTAACATATGTCCATTGCTGAAAGCTCAAGCGTTGAGTGTCGGACAGAAATTATGTGACCGCTTTAAAAGATCTCGCTCTTGAGCACTGAGCGGGGAATCAATCTAACCTGCCGCGACTATCTCATTGGCTATTATGAGAAACATGGTTTGTGAGTCGAAAGGAAAATCAAAAGTCACTTTTTGCTGGTGAAGAATGGTATGATATGGTCTGGAAAACTACGAATTAGGCATCAGAAAGGCATCTATGGTTGCTTTTCTTTAGTTTTTGAGATATAATATTGTGGATTATCAACAAGGAGAGTAGTACCTTTGAGCGAAAAATTCTCGAGAAGAAGAAAAGTTAAGTTTTAAAGAACAAATTTTAAGAGACTAGAAAAGATTGAAAAGAGAAGAGAAAACATTAGCGCTACCGAAAGTGGCAAGGATGAGCTTTTTCTCTGATTTTAGTAATCTTTCAAAGACAGATGAATTAGTCAGAAGAGCCGTCTGTAGAAGACTTGATGGAAGATTCAGTTTCACTAGTGGATGAACTATTTGCTAATGCTCCAACAGTTCCACCACGTCCATCTTTGGCATCAGAAGAACCTGTTGAACCAGCTGTGGTTCAGCAGAGTTACACCTGTTGAACCAGCTGTAGTTCCAGCAGAAGTTACACCTGTTGAACCAGCTGTAGTTCCAGAAAAAGTTACACCTGCGGAACCAGCTGTGGTTCCAGAAAAAGTTACACCTGCAGAACCAGCTGTAGTTCCAGCAGAGTTACACCTGCAGAATCTAGCAGTAGCTAGAACCAGTGGTACCTACTGTAGATCAGAGTTGAATCTCATGTACCTGCTCAGCAGGTTCAAGAAGAGAAAGAGTTCAATGCCAATTCGACAAGGATTCCAGTTTCTTATCGTACCAATCAAGCCAAACCAAATCCGGCTAGAAAGGCTATTAAGCCACAACCAAAACTAACAGATGTTGCTAAGGAGACACCTGCTCAAGAGCCGGTAGCTTCAGTTGATACAAAAATGATCTACCTAGAAGAAGTCGTACAGAGTCAGTTAAGCCAACTAAGAAAAAGAAAAATCACGCTTGAAAAGGACTTTTCATCGTAACACTCTTTGTTTTCTTTGCTTTTTACTAGGGTGCCGAGTGGTTTCTTTGGTTACCAATATGTTGAATCTGCACTTCAACCTGTTGATGCAAGTTCAAAAACAGTATGTCACTGTTCAGATTCCAGAAGGAGCTAATCTTCAGCAAATTAGGATACATTAGAAAAATCTGGATTAGTAAAACACGGTTTTATCTTTAGCTTCTATGCTAAGTATAAAGACTACTCAGATTTGAAATCGGGTTACTATAATTTGCAGAAGAGCATGAGTACAGACGATCTCATCAAAGAGTTGCAAAAGGTGGAACACCTCAACCTCAAGAGGTTGCACTTGCAAATCTTACAATCCCTGAAGGTTATACCCTTGATCAAATCGCACAAACAGTTGGTCAGCTTCAAGGAGACTTTAAAGAACCTTTGACTGCTGATGCCTTCTTGGCAAAAGTTCAAGATGAAACCTTCATCTCTCAATTAGTTGCTAAGTACCAACCCTTCTCGAAAGTCTACCAACTAAAGAAAGTGGTGTTCGTTATCGTCTAGAAGGATACCTATTCCCAGCAACTTATGCTATCAAAGAAAGCACAACTATTGAAAGCTTGATTGATGAAATGGTAGCAGCTATGGATAAAAACTTATCAACACATTATGCTGCAATCAAAGAAAAGAACTTGACAGTGAATGAACTCTTAACTGTTGCATCACTTGTTGAAAAAGAAGGTTCAAAACAGAAGATCGCAAACTGATCGCTGGAGTTTTCTATAATCGTTTTGAACCTTGGTATGCCGCTTCAAAGTAACATTGCTATTCTCTATGCAGAAGGGAAACTAGGGCAAAATATTAGCTTGGCAGACGATGCAGCAATTGATACCTCAATCAATTCACCATATAACGTTTATCTAAACCTTGGCCTAATGCCTGGTCCAGTGGATAGTCCAAGTCTGGATGCAATTGAAGCAAGTATCAATCAAACTAAGAGTGAAAACCTATACTTTGTTGCCAATAGTACAAGATGGCAAGGTTTACTATCGACAACACGAGAAGAACATGATCGAAACGTTGAAGAGCATGTCAACAGTAAACTGACACAATCAAGCAGTTCAAACTAACTCTTAGAACAAGATTTTGCTATTAAATCCGTAAAAAGAAGAGATTACAGGAATAGCAAGTCACACCAGTCTTTCCGCTATGATTAGAAACGCCTGAAATCTATAAGTTTTTGAGGCGTTCGGAAATTACAAAGTAAATCTTACCTCTTATTTGAACCTGAGTCTAGAAGTGATAGAATCATTAAGTTTAGGCACAGATTTTTAAAAGGTCGATACTGACTAAAAATCATTTAAGGAAAGCTCTAAAAAGACTTTGCTTCATTGCTAAAAATTATGTGGTTTACCACATAATTTTTGCTTTACTACCTAAAGAAATTAAATTTAATCCAAAAGAAAGTTGGAAAAATGGCAGAAAAACATATCCGATGACCCTTGAAGAAAAGGAAAAAAACTCGAAAAGAATTAGAAGAGTTGAAACTAGTTCGTCGTCCAGAAGTTGTAGAACGCATCAAGATTGCGCGTTCATACGGTGACTTGTCAGAAAATAGTGAGTATGAAGCAGCTAAGGACGAGCAAACCTTCGTTGAAGGACAAATCTAACTTGGAAACAAAAATTCGTTATGCTGAAATTGTCAATAGCGATGCGGTTGCTCAAGATGAAGTTGCTATCGGGAAAACAGTCACTATCCAGAAATGGTGAAGACGACGAAGAAGTATATATCATCGTGGGATCAGCGGGTGCAGATGCCTTTGCAGGTAAAGTATCAAATGAAAGTCCAATTGGGCAAGCCTTGATTGGTAAGAAAAACAGGTGATACCGCTACGATTAGAAACACCTGCAGGAAGCTATGATGTTAAAATCTTAAAAGTAGAAAAACAGTTTAATAGGAATGAAAAGAAGGAGTAGATATAGGAAAGCGCTTCCATCACTCCTTTTCTTAATTCTAAAAACTAGAGGAGACTATATGAATTCAGAAAATAAGCACAAAAGAAAAGAATAAAATGGAACGTGGGTTAACCAATCGCCATGTTCAGGTTATAGCCATTGCAGGAACAATTGGAGACAGGACTGTTTCTAGGAGCTGTCGTTCAATTAGTTTGACAGGTCCGTCAATCGTCTTGATCTATATGATTACAGGGTGGCTTCATGTATCTTATGATGCGCGCTATCAGGGAGAAATGTTGTACCAAGATCCGGGAGCAACACACCTTTATCAACTTTATTACCCGTTATCTTGGTCAGGATGGGGTTACTTCTCAGTCTGGTCTTACTGGCCTCAGTGGTCTTTATCGGAATGGCCGAGATTACAGCTATTGCTCACTATGTTCAGTTTTGGTTTCCATCTTGGCCCTCTTGGTTGATTCAGGTTGTCTTTTTAACAATTTTAGGATTGGTCAATCTGATTGCCGTTAAAATCTTTGGTGAAGTAGAATTTTGGTTTGCTATGATCAAAAATCGTGGCCATCTCGCCATGATTGCAACAGGGGTCTTTCTTGTCTTGACCGGTTTTGAAACTCCATATGGTTCAGCAAGTCTTACCAATATCAGTGAACACTTCTCACTTTTCCCAAATGGAGCTATGAACTTTTGTCATGGCCTTCCAGATGGTTTCTTTGCACTGTGATGATTGAATTTATCGGTGTTACCACATCTGCAAACTAAGGATCCAAGAAAAGTCTTGCCTAAGGCTGTTAAGGAAATTCCCTTGCGAATTATCTTTTTCTGCAGTGGAGCTCTCTTAGTAAATCATGTCTATTATTCCTTGGCGTGAGCTTTTCTGCAGCAGATTCACCATTTGTAACGGTATTTGAACTTGTTGGTCTTAAGTGGGCGGCAGCCTTGATTAACTTTGTTGTTTTGACTTCAGCAGCATCAGCCTTGAATTCAACCTTTACTCAACAGGTCGTCACTTGTACCAAATTGCCCGCATGATTCCCAAATCGTTTCTTGAAAGCTATTAGGCAGATACACTCTCACGTCACAACGTTCCTCAGAATACTATCATTGCTTCTGCCGTATTGATTGGTTTTTGCAGCCTTCATCAATGTCCCTTCCAGGAGTATCAGATGCCTTTGCTTTGATTACGGCTTCTTCATCAGGTGTTTATATCGCCATCTACATCTTGATCATGGTAGCCCATCTCAAATATCGTAAGTCTAAAAGACTTTATGTCGGATGGCTATCTTATGCCTCCAATATCGCTTTACAAATCCTCTGACTATGCTCTTCTTTATCTTTGTATTTGGTACCTTTTCTTACAAAGGAGTCAACTGTAATGGGAGCTAGAGGTTTCAGCAATCTGGATTGTCGCTTTTGGTATTTATAGCCAATGGAGTTTAGAAAAATAAGTTATATTCTCATCAACTCAGGTTGGTGAGTTTTTAGTTGACAGTTCTTTAAAAATAGAGAATATAATCAAGGCGTAAGTGTCTTTGAGGAGGTTTTGATGCACATTAGATTGGAGAATACAGAGTCTCAGAAAGCACAGGAGATAGGGATTTGATTTCGCTCTATAATCGTTCCAAAAGAGAAACTGCTGAAAGTGAGCCACTAAACCTTTATGTCGAAGATGAACATGGTCAACTCCTGGCTGGTTTAGTAGCAGAGACCTTTGGGAATTGGCTAGAAATCGAGTATTTGTTTGTAAGGAGGGCTTATGAGGACAAGGAATCGGCTCCCAACTATTGCAGCAAGCAGAAAGTGAAGCTAAGAAGAGAAACTGTCGCTTTGCTTTTGTGAATACATATCAGTTTCAAGCGCCAGCCTTTTATCAAAAGCATGGTTACAAGGAAGTTTTTACATTGAAGGATTATCCATACACTGAAAAAGACATTATTATCAAAAAGATTTATAAACAGACATTGGACACTAAAGAGATTGTTACATAATGATGGAGGTAGGTTGATGGATATCATACTAGATATGGGAAATGTTCTATTGGAATGGAACAAGGATAAGATTTTTGAAAGCTGTAGCTAAAAACACGAAAGATTATCTAATTTTAGACAAGGCGATTTTCCAGTCAGGGCTTTGAGGAAAGATTGGATCTAGGGGTCCTTGACTCGAGAAGAATTGGTTGATAAGGTTCTTTTCCCTATTAGGAGATTGCTATCAGAAAAAGATTGAAGAAGTCATTTGGAAATGGCCTGCCTATATCGATATTTACACGGAAGTCTTTCCGCTTCTTGCACGTTTAAAGGAAAAAGGCCATCGTATTTTTGTTTTGTCAAATACATCACCAGTTTTTTATGAATTATTAGAGGAACAACTCTCTCCTTTAAATGAAATCTTAGATGGATTCGTTCTTTCTTGCGATATCAAGGCCATCAAACCAGATCCAAAAATGTTTGAAGAAATCCTCCATAAATATGAGCTGAATCCAGCAAATTGTGTTTTTTCTGGATGATGTAAAAGAGAATACCAAGATGGCTGAAAGTTTAGGTATCAAAAGCCTACCAGAGTCAAGAAAAGAAGCGATGTCGTGAGATATTTTGATTTGAATAAAGCAGAAAACTCTCTATCATTTAGCTGGTAGAGAAATTTTTGTTAAAAATCGCACAAAATGAAAGATATATATTGCATAATGTAAAAATATATGATATAATGAACTTATAAAAGAAGCGCAACTTTTAAATTAAGAAGGAGGTAAGTGATTGCTAAGATTTAAAAATTAAAACTAGCTCAGTAGAGCTCGATATGACACTAGGTGACTTGGCAGAAGTTGTGGGCGTTACGAGACAAACTATTGGTTTGATAGAAAGCAGGAAAGTACAATCCTAGTCTATCCTTTGCCAGTCCATTTGCAGATGCTTAGGCAAAACGCTGAATCAACTATTTTGGGAGGAAGAAGATGAAAAATAGAAAAACTTGTTATCAAAGATGAACGTACGGAAAAATTGGATGGAAATATTTCAGGAGAAAATTCTCTTGAGATCTACCTATTTTTGGCACTGGAAATTTTTGCCAAAGTATATATTTTCAATTCTATACACTTCTGTCCTATTTGCTGAAAGTTACTTTTTATTGATCGGAGTTGGTTTTGCATGCCATTATTCGCCGCATGTATGCTAGGAATTGATATTCGGGATATTGTTGAGAATACTGGAAAAAGAAAGAGTTTTATCTGCTTTGGGATTTTTCTATAGTGATTTTATTGATTGATATCGTAGGAAATCGCGAGGAACTAGTCAGACTATTGACTTGGAAGTACTCCTAAAAAGTGGTTCTAGCAGTTATCATCTATCTCGTTGGGAGTTATTCTATGGACCGAGTTATCCTATACTTGGATCGCAGAAATCAGCAAGTTTGGGAGGAAGAAGATGAAAAATAGATTTTATTATTATCAATTACTAGACGAAAAGAAGAACAACTGATGAATAAAGCGGGGGCTGAAAGTTTCTATATCTCTATAGCTTTCTTGCTTTTTATCTTATATGATTGCAGTATTAGCACCGAAGTCTTTTTAATCAAAGAATGATTCTCATCACTATCATTATTGGAACTTTTTACTTTTTCAGCCGTGCTCGAGATTTGGGTGTGAACTATTATAGTCGTTTTCATTTTACGATTTTTGGGTTTGTTTTTCCTGACCTTGGCTATTACAGCTCTTTTTAATGTTACGAATTATCAATTCAACATGAAATTTATCAGCACAATCCTTTGAACGTTAAATACCTGTCTGCTGGGTCATTACATATCTCCTTTATCTTCCTTGGGTCTTCATTGGTAATCTCGAGCCTTAAGAGTTATGGAGAATGGGCTCAGAAAAAATTTGAGCAGGATATGGATGAACTTGAGAGTATGGAATAGACTTATTAGCTTTTTCTCCATCTTGGTAAAAATGTGTTATAATAGTACTAATTTATGAAGAAAAGAAAAATATTTTCTTCTTTTACAAATAGAGGAAGAAGGACAGTATATGTACCCAGATGACGGTTTAACATTGCACACAGATTTGTATCAGATTAACATGATGCAGGTTTACTTCGACCAAAGGAATTCATAACAAAAGCAGTTTTGAAGTTTATTTCATAACAACCATTTTAAAACACGTTTATGCTGTTTTTGCAGGTTTGGAACAGAATTGTAAACTACCTGAAAACCTGCGCTTTTCTGATAGTGATATTGCTTATTTAGAATCACTGGAGTTATCATGGTGCCTTCCTGGAATATCTGCGTAATCTCAAGTTAGAGTTGACGGTACGTTCTGCTCAAGAAAAGGGGACTTAGTGTTTGCTAATGAGACCGATTGTTCAGAAGTCGAAGGACCTACTGGCGCAGTGTCAATTGGTTGAAACAGCTCTTTTGAATATCGTTAATTTTTCAAAGCCTTGATTGCGACCAAGAGCTGCTCGAATTCGTTCAGTCATTGAAGATGAACGCTGTGGTGGAGTTTTGGTACACGTCGTGCGCAGAAATGGATGCGGCTATCTGAGACTCGTGCCGCCGTCGTTGGTGGTGCCAATGGAACCAGTAATGTGCGTGCAGAGTAAACTTTTGGGATTCCAGTTTTGGGGACTCACGCCCATGCTTTAGTTCAGTTTATGGAAATGACTATCAGGCTTTCGGGAGCATGCCTCAACTCACCGTGATTGTGTCTTTCTTTGTAGATGCTTGCATGATACTCTTCGTATCGGTGTTTCCTGCTGCCATTCAGGTTGCAAGAGGTGGGTGACAAGATTAACTGGGGTGTTCGTATTGTACTCTGGTGATATCGCCTATATTTCTAAAAAGTTCGTCAACAACTGGACGAGGCAGGATTTACTGATGCTAAAGATGTGCATCAAATGACCTTGATGAAAATACCATCTTAACCTCAAAATGCAAAAGCTAAGATTGATGTCTGATTGTCGGGACTAAGCTCATTACAGCCTATGACCAACCAGCTCTAGGAGCAGTTTATAAGGTTGTTGCCATCGAAGATGAAAATGGTCAGATGCGCAATACTATCAAGCTTTCAAACAATGCCGAGAAGGTTTCAACACCAGGTAAGAAACAAGTTTGGCGCATCACTAGTCGTGAAAAAAAGGCAGAGTCTGAAGGTGACTACATTACTTATGATGGTGTAGATGTTACTAGTATGGCGGAGATTAAGATGTTTCCATCCGAGCTATGACTACATCAAGAAAACTGTCCGCAATTTTGATGCCGTTCCTCTCTTGGTAGACATTTTCAAGGACGGTAAGCTGGTCTATGATTTACCAAGTTTACCTGAAATTCAAGCCTATGCTCGTAAGGAATTTGATAAACTTTGGGATGAATACAAACGATGTCCCTGAACGACATTACCCTGTAGACTTGGCTCGTGATGTATGGCAAGATGAAGATGGACTTGATTGATAAGATGCGTAAGGAAGCTCTGGGTGAAGGAGAAGAAGAATGACCTTACAAGAAAGTATTATTCAACAATTAGGAGTAAAACCTGTGATTGATCCACAGGAGGAAATTCGTCGTTCTGTTGATTTTTTAAAGCGATATCTGAAAAAGCATCCCTTCCTTAAAAGTTTTGTATTGGGCATTTCAGGTGGACAAGACTCGACCTATGTGTCAGTCCCTTGCCCAACATGCCGTGGAAGAAAATGCTGAGCAGAAACTGGAGATGACAGCTACTAAATTTATCGCAGTTCGACTACCTTGAGCATTCAAGCTGATGAGGATGATGCGCAAAAGCACTAGCTTTTATTCAGCGAGATGTCGGTTTTGAGTGAGTGAACATTAAAAGAATCTGTTGATGCTATGGCAGTGGCAGTAGAGGCTACTGGTAGTCCAATGTCAGACTTTAATAAAGGGAATATCAAGGCTAGAAGCCGGATGATTGCCCAATATGCACTCGCAGGAGCTCATAGTGGAGCAGTTATTGGTACTGACCATGCTGCAGAAAATGTCACAGGTTTCTTTACTAGAGTTCGGTGACGGCGGTGCAGATGTTCTTCCTCTCTGTCAGCTCAATAAACGTCAGGAAAACGAATTATTCAGAAGGAGCTGGGGCCGATCCTGCTCTCTATGAAAAAGTACCGATTGCCGATTTAGAAGAAGAGAAACCAGGATTGGCGGATGAAGTTGCACTCGGTGTAACCTACGCAGGATTGATGACTACCTAGAGGTAAACAGAGTCAGCCAGAGCCAAAGCAACCATTGAAAAATGGTGGCTGAGAGCCAACATCAACGCCACCTACCAATCACAGTGTTTGATACGTTTTGGGAGTAAAAAGTCCCGGGGGACTTTTTGGCCCAGCCCTGAAAAATAAAAAGCGAGGTTGAGTATGAAATCATGATAAAGACATTACATACTCGAGACAGTTTGCTGTTGCGACGCTTTTGTGAGCACTGATGCTCAAGCCATGTTTGAAAGATTGGGCTTCTAGTCTAGATAATCTAACCTATGTTATGGGATCCTCATCCAAATGTTGATTTACAAAAGACTCAATCAAGAACTTGGGTAGCATCTATGACAATCAAATTACTACAAATGGGCCATTAGTCTCAAAGAAAATCCAGACTATGTCATTGGAGATATTGGTCTGGTCAGTGTGGATGAAGAAAACTCTAGCTGTGAAGTCGGATATATCTTAGGGGATGGACTACTAGGGGACGAGGACTCATGACAGAAGCCTTGAAGGCTGTTTTATCATACTGTCTAGATGAGATTGGATTTGAGGTTGATGCTTGCTATGCAGAGTTTAAATCCGCCTCTGGTCGTGTGATGGAAAAAGGCGGGTATGACTTTTTGGAAGACGATTCCAAATGCAGTTGAACGAAAAAGGTTATATCGCTGATAAAATTTATTATCAAATCAAAATAAGTGGCTGGGCAAAAACCCGCTACTAGCTATCAAAACAGGCATTTCCGTAGTTAGAGATGCTCGTTTTCTTATGTCATGGTTTTATAATTAAAATAAGAATAAAACAATTAAAGCCATGACAGTATAGCAAAGTTATAACACAAATCAGTTAAGTTTGGGGTGAATCTTGCCTACGATATTCCATCAACTCACGAAGCGAGATGATTAGCCTCTTTTGTGGACAGTATCCTAGATCAAGGTTCTATTGGAAGAGACATCTCACACTGGTCGCCCTGCCTTTTCATCCAGCCATGCTCATGAAGATGACCCTATTCAGCTACGCTCGTCAGAGTGTTCTCTGGACGTAAAATCCGTTTCAAATGAACAGGAAGTCATTCCATGAAAATGGTTGAGTCAGGATACCTATGTTAGCTATAAAACGATTAACTTTACGCTCCAGTAAACATGCCAACAACCTAATTAAAACTGCTTTTATTTACTTACCTTGCTCATGCGTGAGAACAGGATGATTGGGGATGATGCCTTGTTCATTGATGGAACAAAACTAGAAGCTGATGCCAATCTCTATTCTTTTCACTTGGAAGAGCTGCTGACAAATCTGAAACAGCGTGAGATGGGAAAATTTCCCAGCTCTATGACCAGCTGATTCAAGAAAGGGATAAATCTCACTTTATCTAAGAAGAACGGAGGAGACCAGTCAGGAGTTGGAGGAGCTACTAGAAAAAGCAGGCTACCTTAAGCTGAAATAAGAACAAGCTATTGAAGAGAGCCTAAAAGCGATAAAAGGTGGGTCTGCCAATGAACAAAAAGCACGATCGGATAAAAGAGAAAATCCGTAACAATTAAAGGATGATTTTCATCCTCGTAAATAGACAGCACTATGAAGAAAGCTAGAAAAATTTTGAAGACCGCAACTCTTTCTCAAAGACGGATCATGATGCCGACTTTTATGAGGATGGAAGGGAAGACCATATGCAAAATAGGCAGCTGAAACCTGGTTATAATGTCAAGCGGCCACCTATGGTCAGTATGTCCTTGATTTTGATATCTTTCAAAATCCGACAGACACTCGCACTCTGAAACCCTTCCTCCAATCAATTCAAACCCTAGACTTATTCCAACTATATCGTGGCAGATGCTGGTTATGGTGCGAAGAAAATTATCGTTTATCATCGATGAATTGGAAAGAGACACCGCTTATTCCTATACCAGTATCAGGAAGGAATTGACTAAAAAGTGCCAGACGAGGCACAGATAATCCAATGAACTGGGAATATCTTGAGGACACGGACCAGTTTATAAAGCCCGATGGCCTAGTTTGTTCTTTTAAGAACTACTCTAAGTCGAACTGATAAGTATGCACTCAGCGTGATTTCAAGATTTGTAGAGCGGATAGGTTCAAGATACTCCTGAGTTAGAACAGTTGGCTAAAAACAGATGAGTGGGAGATCGAAAACAAATCCATTATAGTCCAACTTGGGATTACTTTGAGAACTCCTTAAGCAAACATTACATAGTGAAGAGGCTCTCGAATCTATGCCAAACGGAAAATCGATGTTGAACCGTTTTTGGTAGATTGAAGAGTGTTTTTGGCGTGCACCGAAGTGCATGTCAGAGAATGAAACAAGCTGTCACCAACAGAGATAGGATTCATCTTTATGAGCATGAATCTCACCCAAGTGATCGAGAATCTAGCCTCTAAAACATCAACTATTCAAAACCACACAATGTTTCTTTCAAGCTGATTATATTCAAGACTGAATCACTGTGTGGTTTTGATTTTGAAAGGAGTTTTTGCAACCTCTTTTTAGAAATATACTTTTTAATCAAAAATAAAAGTAAATCTTGCTGAGTACTTGATAAAAGAGGTCGAAAGCCATCCTTCGTTTAACACCACAATCTTCGATGCGGACACCGACTTTACCAGGAATGTAGATGCCAGGCTCAACTGAAAACATGCCTTCTTCGATAACCATGTCATATTCCTTCGCATGTAGATGGGGAATTCGTGTACATCCATACCGATACCATGACCGGGACGATGATTGAAGTACTCACCGTGGCAGCAACACCGATCACTTCACGAGCTGCGCGGTCTGCTTCATGAGCTGTCACACCAGGTTTGATAAAGTCAAGGGCAGCTTGATTTGACTTCAAAGAGTCAAGTTGTAAAATATCAACTTCTTGAATTGGTCGGGTTTTCCAACAGCGACTGTGACGAGTCATATCTGATGCGCAACCATTAACCATAACACCAAGGTCAAAGGAGAGAGGCATTGTTTTCCAGTGGCCCCCAGGGATACCATGCGGATTGCAGCATTATCACCTGTTAAAACGCATAGTATCAAAAGCTCATTTCTGCCTTCACGTTTCATAGCAAAAGTCGATTTGCGCAATGATATCAGTTCCGTATTATCAAGAGATATTGTCAAAACCAACTTTTGACAGACTTATCAACATAGACACCTGCAGACCATCATTTTTGCACTTCGTCTGCTGATTTGATCAAGCGCATGCGTTGGATCAATGGAGTTAAGTTCTCCAGACTCAGCACTTTCAAAGACGAGTTTTTCAAACCGTGATATTTAGTCAAGATAGGATTGTCAAACTCAACTGCTACACGTTTGAAATCAAGCTGTGGCAAGAGCATTTTGGATGCTTCCAAGGGTTTTCGAGTCCGCAGCCAGCAACTGGGGATGAGACAGTGCTGGTTGCGCTCAACCTCAAGGGCTGGAACAAAGAAGTGGTTCCTGATCTGCAGGACAAAAAGGAACATTTGACGTTCGTGTGGATCACTGTAAAAAGCCAGTGAGGTAATTGATAGTGACAGGGTCAGATACGACAGCAACGTCTAGCTTTTTCTGATTCAAGATATGTTAAGTTTGTTATAATTTAGACATAAGCTACCTTCTTTCTACCCTCTATTTTTGCAAAAAGTGGGAGAAAATGCAAGGAGAGAAAAGAGCCTATCCAACAGCTAATAGCATGTTTGGAATCTAAATAATTAAAATCTGCTTTACTACCTTAACATCGCCATATTCTTCAGCAATTTCTTGGCTGAGAATGTCTCCAGTAAGCTGGAAGGACAAGATCCTGACCAGTCATTTCTTTTGCAGGGCAAGGGTTACTAAGCGATAAGCAGAGATTGGCATTTCCGGAGAGGATAGGTCCGTGGAAGTGGAGACCAAAGACATTTTTTATAGTGAACACCTTCACCAGACCTTTTCTTCATTGTTTCCATTTCCATAGAACAACCTGCCCCAATGGTTTTTGATCATCTGAGAGGAAGGTACGGCCTTGGTAGTTTCAAATCCATAGTGAGGTTTCATCGAATTCTTCATTATGAATTTTTAATGTCACCGATAAAGCGATTGTTGAGTTTGATTGAGGTATGAGTGTCCATGACACAGAGACCCTCGATGCGTCTTCAGAAGCTTCAATATAGTGATTAGCCTAATAGTTGGAGCCACCACAGATGCCTAAGAACGACACCATCATTTTTGGATAAAGGTTGTCGATACTTTCTTTTTAGCTGTGAGTGAAGTCATCCCGCAATGATGCTTTGTTCAAAGTCTTAGCCACCGCCGAAAAGGCGATGTCGTAATGATTTTTCATCGAAATCATCATGGAAAACGATGTCAGCTGTTACGTGAGCCCCAGCTTTTCAGCCACATACTTGAGCATGAGGATGTTTCCGTATCCCATGGGTGTTCATGAGATTCCCCATAGAGGTGGGCGATGTTTAGTTGGTGAGGATAAATGCCCAGTCTTTTCGAGAGAGAGTGAAAGTATAAAGCCATTAGTTCATCTCCTTTCTAACAAGCTGACGATTGGCTAGTAATTCTCGAAATTCCAGCATAGCCGTATAAGTCGCAAGGATATGAGGCATGCTTACAGTCTTGAGACTCAATCGTTTTGAGAGCTTGTTCCAAGCTACTTGTTTCCAAGTGATTTTTATCGGCTGGATGGCCTGTAACACGTAGACATGACGACAATTTCAGAATGACGAACTCCACCGCATTGATTTTCAGGAATATCCATATCAGTAATTTGCTCGAAGTCAGCATCCAAATCCAGCTGGTATCCAATTCCGTCTGCATAATTTGCATTGGGGAGAACAGATAGACTAAATGGGTAAGGAGCTGGATGATCATTTCGATGGCCTGGGTAGCACCAACAGGATTTTAATAAGAACCAGTGTGCATTCCTTGTCACCGAGTATGGAAGGGTTCTTGTCGTCCAAAGACAGCACGACTCTTGTCAAATCCTTGTTTAATCGGTTGAGAATCAGCTGCAGGTGACGGAGCAATAGCGACTGCAGCAGAGCATTGTAGATGTTGTAGAGACCACCGATTTGAATACCATATTCCTGACCGTCAATAACAAAACGAGAACGATTGTTAGTCAACTCAACCAATTCTGTCAGACGGTAATCCAAGTCAGGGCGTTTACATCCACAATTTTCACAGATGCTGGCACTAGTTGGCATAGAGTATTGAGCTCATGTTGAGGATGCTATGACATTCAGGGCAGGATACCTTCGGTATTGTAGTGAGCAAGCTTTGCTGGACCTTTTTCCAAGTCAAAACCAAAATATTGAATAGGATTTGAAATTGCAGGCTTGTAGAAAAGCGGACTATCACCATTGAGCAGGACAGTAGCAGTTGGTACTTTTCGGATTGCATCCAAAATCATGTTATAGGTCGTATAGATTTCACCGAAGCGATCCATTTGGTCGCGGAAGATGAGTAGTGATAACAGAAGAACTTGGCTGGATGTAGTCACAGATGACGAGAGAGACTAGCTTCATCGATTTCAAGGACAGCGATGTTCTTGCCTGTTTTAGAGGATTTTGCTGTCAAGAAGGTGGTAGTAATCCCTGTAATCATATTGGCACCACTAGGATTGGTCAGAACTTGACCATAGACTTCGTTTAAAATACCGACAGTGAGGACGAGTTGTCCAGGAGTTTTTCCATTGGTACCAGTAACTACGACAATCTCGTGGTTCTTCGCTAAATATTGTAAAATATCTTTATCAAATTGAAGGGCAAGTTTTCCGGGAGCGTACTTCACGTCCGAAAGACGACTCAAAATAAAGTAGGAAGAACGACGATCCAGCGAGGGGCAAAAAGTAGTTTCTAGTTTCGTAGCTTCTATTATATCATAAAAAGCTGAAAAAGACAGATTTGAGATTTTTAGAAAAAGAAAAACAGCACAAGGAGGGCTGCTTGATAAAACTAAATCGCAAAACAAGTCATTCAAGTTCTCAGCCAAGGTTGGGTGAGTGAAGATTTGTTTTGTGAAGTATGTGTATGGGATTTTGTTGTCCATTGCAACAGTGATGATAGTAATGATTTCTTGAGAACCTTCAGAAGATAGTTGCACCGAGAATCTCTTTAGTTTCAGTATTGACAACAGCTTTGAAGGCACCACGAAGGTCTCCATTTACATGGCCGCGAGGCATTGCTGCAACAGGGATTTCCTTGACAGCGTATGGAAGTTTCAAATCAGCTGCTTGGCTTTCAGTCAAACCAACTTGTGAAAGTGCAGGGTGTGATGAACATAGTGTTTGGAACATTGAGACGGTCTTCAAGTGTGTAGCTGACCATCTCCAGCAAGGTAGCTATAAACAACACGGAAGTCATCAAGTGAAATGTAAGTAAATTGAAGACCACCGTTGACATCTCCAACCGCAAAGACACCAGGAATGTTTGTTTGACAATGTTTGTCGACTTTAATAGCACCACGTTCAGTCAGTTCAATATCTGTATTTTTCAAGTTGAAGTGGTTCTACGTTTTGGTTTACGTCCAGTTGCGTGAGAAGGGCGTCAAAAGCGATAAGTTTCGTTTTCAGTTACGACAAGGACTTGGTCACCGTCGTTTTTGATTTCAGTAGTACGGATGTTTTGAGCAACTCAATGCCATCTTCTTCTATGTATTGCTTAGCAAGAGCTGCGATGGAAGGTTCTGCACGAGGTAAGAAAGTGTCCATTGCATCTAAGACTGTGACCTTGCTTCCGAGTTTATTGTAGAGACCAGCAAACTCAAGACCGATATTTCCACCACCAAGAATTCCGAGTTTTTCTGGTAATTGTTCCAAGTTTTGGATACCAGTTGAATCAAAGACATTCTTGCTAGTCGCAAGACCTGGAATTGGCAATACGTTTGAAACAGCACCAGTGTTGATGACGATTGTTTTCAGCAGTTAGTTCTTGTTTTTCGTCACCAGCTTGAATTTCGATGACTTTGTGGAAACAAAGTGGGCTTCGGCATCAATGATATCAACTCAGTACCAGCGATTGTAGCATAGTTTTTACCGTTAAGGCGACCAGTGATAGTGTTTTTGGTAGCAATGACTTCTTCAAATGACAAGTCTTTCTCAGCAGCAACTAGCAAGGTTTTAGTTGGGATACAACCGATATTGATACAAGTTCCACCATACATTTGCTTTGTTGCGTTCGATAAAGCAACTTTTTACCAGCTGAAGCTAGTTTCCCAGCAAGCGTCTTACCTGCCTTACCAAATCAATGACAATTAAATCGTATGTTAACATTTTTATTCCTCCTGTTTGATTTCATTCTAGCACAAGAAAAAAATTTTTTCACAATTCTGCTACGGGAAAAAATATTGGACTAATTTAGTCTCACGAAGGCTTTTTGAGAATCAAGTTCAAAAATAGAAAAATCGTTTACATGATTTTAATCAGAGAGAGTCTGACTATCTTTTTAACCATTTCTTGTGTTATACTAGATAGAGTTGCAAAGAAAGCAGTACTTTTTCTTTTGTGGAAAAAGAAAGCAACACGATCTTTCATAGAAGATATGAAAAACCGTCATGAAAGAAAAGTATAAACTAAGCGCTATAGGATGGCTTCGCACCACCTTTAGAAAGAAGAAAAACGTGAAATTTAATGAATTTAACTTGTCTGCTGACCTTTTAGCAGAAGTTGATAAAGCAGGATTTGTAGAAGCAAGTCCTATCCAAGAGCAAACCATTCCTTTTGGCTCTTGAGGAAAAGATGTTATCGGTCAAGCACCAGACTGGTACAGGAAAACAGCGAGCCTTTGACTGCCAACCTTGAAAAATTCGTACAGAAGAAGCAACTATCCAAGCCATGGTCATTGCACCAACTCGTGAACTTTGCAGTTCAAAGCCAAGAGGAGCTTTTCCGTTTTGGTCGAAGCAAGGGTGTCAAAGTTCGTTCAGTCTATGGTGGTTCAAGTATTGAAAAACAAATCAAGGCTCTTAAATCAGGGGCTCATATCGTTGTAGGAACACCAGGACGACTTCTTGATCTCATTAAACGCAAGGCCTTGAAATTGCATGATATTGAAACCTTGATTTTAGACAGAAGCAGATGAGATGCTCAACATGGGATTCCTTGAAGACATCAAAGCCATCATCTCTCGTGTACCGGAAAATCGTCAAACCTTGCTCTTTTTCAGCGACTATGCCAGATGCTATCAAACGCTATTGGTGTTCAGTTCATGAAAAAGGAACTGAGCATGTCAAGATTGCTGCTAAAAAGAATTAACAACAGAACTGAGTCAGACCAGTACTATCCGCGTTAAAGGAACAAGAAAAATTTGATACCATGACTCGTCTCATGGATGTTGATCAACCCTGGGTTGTCTCTATCGTCTTCGGTCGTACTAAACGTCGTGTGGATGGAGTTGACTCGTGGAAGCTTAAAATCCGTGGTTTTCCGTGCAGAAGGATTCATGGAGATTTGGACCAAAATAAACGTCTTCGTGTCCTTCGTGATTTTAAAAATGGCAACCTTGATGATTTCTCGTTGCAACAGACGTGGCTGCTCGTGGTTTGGATATTTCAGGTGTGACTCATGTCTACAACTACGATATCCAAGACCCTGAGAGTTATGTTCACCGTATTGGCCGTACAGGACGTGCAGGTAAGTCAGGTCAGTCTATTACCTTCGTTTCACCTAATGAGATGGGCTATCTCCAAATCATCGAAAAACTTGACTAAGAAAACGTATGAAAGGTCTCAAGCCAGCAAGTGCAGAAGAAGCCTTTCAAGCTAAGAAACAAGTTGCTCTCAAGAAAATTGAACGTGATTTTTGCTGATGAAGCTATTCGTGGAAACTTCAGAAATTTAGCAAGATGCCCGTAAATTAGCAACTGAATTCAGTCCTGAAGAAATTGGCTATGACATTCTTAGCTTAACAGTTCAGGATCGAGATAGTCTTCCAGAGTTGAGATTGCACGTGAAAAACCACTGCCGTTTAAACCTTCAGGTAATGGATTCGGTGGGAAGGTAAGGAGGTCGTCGTGGAGATGACCGTCGTGATCGTGAACGCCGTCGTGACAATCGTCGTGGTGAACGTCAGGATGATTTCAAAAAGGCGAGTCGTAAAAACGACCGCTTTGATAAGGAAAAACGTTACCGTAAGGACAACAAAAACCTCGCACAACATCTAGCGAAAAGAAAACGAGCTTCGTTATTCGAAACAAGGGTGATAAATAATAAAAGCGGTTCACTGTGGTGGATCGCTTTTATATATATAGAGACCAAGAGTTACGTAAAATCAATACTAGAAGTGATATCTATGCATTTTTCATCTTGTAATATTATATTATCAAAAATGGAGGAGCTGTCAACAAGAAAATTGAAAAAATATAAAAAATTGCAAATGTAGAAGAATTGCAATGCAATGAAATTTTTCAGATAATTGTTGAAATAAGACAGTTTGTGATATAATGGAAAGCGATTAAATACAGGGTGAAAAATGGCACATTTATTGACGAGAAAAATTACATCTATCTTAAAGCGTTCGGAGGAGCTACGGGACGAACTTCCTATAATGCCATTACGTCAATTAGCCGATATCATCGACTGCAATGCTGTATCGTCAATAGCAAGGGGCGTTTGTTTGGAGCTACTTTGTGCGCTATAAAACAAACACCGATCGTGTAGAGCAGTTCTTTCAAACAAAGATTTTCCCTGAGGACTATATCCAAGGGGCAAATACGATCTACGATACGGAGGCCAGACCTCCCTGTAGAACATGATTTGACTATTTTCCCAACTGCAGAAGTCGCTCAGACTTCCCAGATGGTTTAACAACCATCGCTCAATCCACGTTTCTGGGATTCGATTGGGTTCTTTGATTGTTGGTCGAAATGACAAGAAATTCGAAGATGAGGATTTGATCCTTGTTGAGATTGCCAGCACGGTGGTTGGTATTCAGCTTTTGAACTTCCAACGTGAAGAAGATGAGAAAATATCCGCCGTCGCACAGCAGTGACTATGGCGGTCAATACACTTTCATATTCTGAATTGCGTGCAGTCTCTGCGATTTTAGCAGAACTAAATAGCAAGAAGGACAATTGACAGCTTCAGTTATCGCAGATCGCATCGGTATTACTCGTTCAGTGATTGTCAATGCTCTTCGGAAGCTCGAATCAGCAGGGATTATTGAAAGTCGTTCATTTGGGTATGAAGGGAACTTATCTAAAAAGTTTTAATCCCAGATATTTTTGAAGAAGTGAAAAAGAGGGACTATTAATAGCTAAGGCTTTAAAATTTCGATTGACTATACAGAAGATTTTGCTAGCGGATCATGGAAAATTGACGGCAGAGCTCCTGCTCAAAGCAATATCAGAAGCAATCAATCAGGTAACTAGATTAGCATTTGACCGTGGAGATTATATTTTCTTTACCATTGATGCTCATGAGGGAAAAATGATGTCTTTCATCCGAAAAGTAAACTATTTCCCCCTCATAATCTGAGTGGGACCTAGCGGGCGTAATCTATATGGTAAGTTAGCTGAATTTTATCAGGAACAGGCCCAGGATAGTCGTGTTTCTGGATGGACAAACGTCACTATTCGGCTTTTTCTGGCATCAGATTTGGATATCCGTCTGAGAGGCGTCGCGCGGATACAGTTATCTTAACAGGAGTTCTTACGGATATCTGTGTCTTGCATGCGGCTATCGATGCCTATAATCTTGGGTATCAGATAGAAAGTTGTCAAAGCCAGCAGTCGCATCTGTTGGCCTGAAAACCATCAGTTTGCACTTGGACATTTTAAAGGAATACATTAGGAGCAGAAACTCCTTGATGAAAATCTAGTTGAAATCAAAGAATAATGTATTCAAAAACTGATGTTGACAAAGTTTATGAAAGTTGATATACTAGTAAAGTAATCGACGCGGGGATGGCGGAATTGGCAGACGCGCAGGACTAAGATCCTGTGACCGCTTTTGGGTCGTGAGGGTTCAAGTCCCTCTCTCCGCATAGGAAAAGAGTTAGCTTCGGCTAGCTTTTTATTTTTATATAAACAAAGGGCAAAGATTTTGCTCAATGTCATTAAGTTAAGAAATTCAAATACGACTCTTTCTGTATTTGGGTTTCTTTTTAATGTGATAAACTATAGTTAAGGAGATTGCTTCCCATGATAAAACAGATAAAAGCCCCACTTGAATAAGTGTATTCAGACTGTCATTGGTCAAAAAGTTGAGTTCATCAAACAAGATGAACAGGCCTTTACTCGTAAAAAAGTTTATCACTAGAATCTATGATTCTGTACAATTCTGAGAATGGGAGGAAAAATCACTGTCAAAAAGAATTATAGTTGATTGAATCTAGAATAGTACGCCATAAATTCTAAAACATTTTTAGAAATCAATTTGACTTTCCTAACCTCTTTGTTCATATCTTATTTCAATCATCTCTATATAGGAAATGTTATGGATTGTTTTAGCTGATTTAAGATGCGAAAAACTAAAAACGATAGCTAAGTTGGAAGGTTAAAAATTCAATTTCTGACCACCTAATCGTGCTTCAAATAGTTATCGAACGAGCCTGTTCTACCAAATGGGGCATTTTCACGTTCGTCACATTCGAATCATATATAGCAGATTGAACTTAGAATAGTACACCAAGGATTCTAAAAACATTTCTAGAAATCAGTTTGACTTTTCCTAATCTATTTGTTCATCTTCTATTTCAATCCACTATAGTTGACATGCAAGGTTTTTGTTTTTTCTTCCCAAAAACATTTTGTGATAAAATGGAGCCAAAGGCAGAAGGGTGCGACCAGTCAACTCTGGTGTACCCTCGCTGCAAAATAAAAGTAAAGAGATGCACATCATGCATTGGGAAAAGAGGCAAAAATTTTCCATCCGGAAATTTTTCAATAGAGCAACCTCCGTTTTGATCAGTCAGTTTTTGTCGGTCAAAATCTAGGAGACCAAGTGGTAGCAGCAGATGAAGTTGCTGGTCTGGTAGAAGATAGCGAGTCGAGTATCATCAGAGAGTTCCCCGACCGCTGCGAGCGATGTAGTTACCAACTCTGAAAGCGCTAACATCGGGGGTACCTCTGGGACAACCAATAGCCTAACAGGCTCAAGAGAAGACAAAAGAGGTGCCGTCAGCAGATGCTGGAACGGCTTTTTCTGCTAGTTCGGCAGAAACAGACCGTCCAGCGCCAAGTACAGAAGCTCCTGCGTCTGCTGAAACAACCAACGTTCCTCAAGCAGAAACAGAAGTAAAAGAAAAATCCTGTACCAGCACCCGTAAACACTTCAGAAAGTAAGGCACCACAACCTGCTGTAGTTGAAAAAAGAAGTTTCTAATAAACAATTAAAAAGACACAGAGTTCTCTGTAAGGTCCAGCAACCAATGACCGATTATCAGAATCGCTCTGTATTCACTTCTGCTGATCAAAAGTACGAAGCAAAAGGGAGGTTCCGGATCCTCAAAAGAGAAATAGACAAAGAGAATCAAAAGCTGCGTGAAAAATACGATCAGGACATAGCACGCTATTATGCAGAGTTTTCAAAAACGATGTCTGAAAATATGACGAAGCAAAAGCATATAACAAAGCATGCTGAATATATAGTTCAAAACTGGCAATATGAACAACGTAAAAAGAGGAACTGAAAAGCGGAAGAAAAACAAAAATAAAGAAAGGATATCTTAGCGAGTTAAGGGCAACAGTATACAGTTCAAAGAATGAAACCGAGGCTAAATTGGAGTACAGGAGGGACAAATGTTCGGAAGGATATTAAGAATTCTACTTGCAGAAGATATGAGATGAAATACTCATACGTTAAAAATCGAGAGTCAGTAACAGCAACTTACACGAATTTAAAATAGTTCTATGCTGGTAAAAGGATTACAAAAAGTTGTTTATACATTAACCTATGTCTCATCAGATAAATCTGACCGTACAGTTGACGTGACTGCTTATCACGATCCATACTAAAGGTTTTCATTCGACGTTAAATAATGTGATGGATGAAGGTAAAGTTTAACTGCTAATTTTTATTACGAAGATGGCAGTCCTGTAACATTTTCTAAACAGAAACCATGCATTATTTTTCTTTATCTGAGCTTTGAATAATCAGAGTCTTCATCGCAATTGATCTGATCAATCTTTGAAAAGAAAGACAAACACGAAATTGAACAATACTTTTCGAACAAAAGAAGAAAAGCTGAATATGCTCCAAGATTTTTCTGGGGAAATAGTGTCGATTACTGGTTCAACTATAAAAATATAATAACAGATATTTTTCTGAACGAATAATAATGCTAAGAAACCCTGCAGGCTCTAAGTATGATATGGAGAACGAATATGATTATCCTGGTTCGGGTAAGGAATATTTGTACAGCAATAGTTGGTGTAGCAGGTGATGAGATACAGTGTTTCTGCAAAGTTTTGTGAGTACAAACCTATGGAAGATTTGGACAGATTCAATTCAGACATCAAAGCTGCAGGAGTAGTTCAGAGTAACCTATATCCTCCTTCAGAACCATCACTTTTCCCCTCTGCCTAAAGCACCAACTCCACCCGTCTACAAAACATATACAGATACGCGCAAGCAAAATAAAAAGTACGTTCCTCATTCTGACGTGATTGTGACTGAAGTCAATACAGCAGCTAAGCCTGAAGATGGGATTGGTAATAAAAGCCTTGCCGAGTGGTACGACCTATAGTTTTGTAGGTAGGTGCCAGACGTAACCACTCCTGGTATTCAAACCACGACTGTCCGTGTGACACTATCCAGATAAAACAACAACGGATGTCCCTGTTAAAAGTAGTTGGTTCATAAAAGAAAGAGCGGATTAAAGGGTGACAAAAGGCGATAAAAAGGCGATAAAGGGTGACGCTGGTAAGTCCGCTTACGAAATTTGGAAAAGAATTACGCAGGTAGTGCCAATAAGACCCCCTGACGATTACGTGAAGTCCCTCAAAGGAGACAAGGGCGACAAAGGAGACAAGGGCGACAAAGGTGATAAAGGTGATGCTGGTTCAGGAACGAATACAGGTAGCGGCAGCAACACGGGCAGTGGCACCAACACCGGTTCCGGCACAAATACCGGCTCAGGTACCAACACTGGCAGCAGCAACACTGGTTCAGGAACCAATACAGGCAGCGGCAGCAACACTGGTTCAGGAACGAACACCGGTTCAGGTACTAGCACCGGTTCAGGAACGAATACCGGTTCCGGCACCAATACAGAGTAGCGGAACGAATACCGGTTCCGGCACTAACACGGTAGTGGAACCAATACCGGTTCAGGAACCAATACCGGCTCAGGAACCAACACAGGTAGTGGAACCAACACCGGTAGCGGCACGAATACAGGTAGCGGAACTAACACCGGTTCAGGAACGAATACAGGTTCAGGCACAAATACTGGCACCGGCACCAATACCGGCACCAATACCGGTACAGGAACCAACACAGGTAGTGGCACCAACACTGGAACAGGACGAATACTGGCACCGCACGAACACGGTTCCGGCACAAATACTGGCACCGGCACTGCCGGTTCGGAACGAATACAGGTAGCGGCAGCGACACAGGTTCAAGGGAACAAATGCAGGTTCAGGAACCAACACCGGCTCAGGTACAAACAGTGGCACCGGCACCAACACCGTTCCAGCACTAACACCAGTTCAGGAACTAAGCACTGGCACCGGAACTAGTACGGTTCGGAACCAATACGGTGGCAGCGCAACACGGGTAGCAGAGCAACTGCTGGTTCAAGGGACCAACACTGACCAGCAACAATGAGGTTCCGGCACCAGCACGGGTTCGGAACCAACACCGCTCAGGAACGAGATACGGGTGGCGGCGTGACGCGGTACAGGAACCAACACCAGCTCAGCACCAACACTGGTTCAGGAACAGAGCATCGGTGGCGGCACTAACACCGGTAGCACTGACTTTCAGTTCCAGGAACCAATACCGGTGGCAACATCTAACACCGGTGGCAGCACGAATACTGGTACAGGAACTATACTGGCACCGGCACTAACGCGGTAGCAGCAGCAACACTGGCACCGGCACTAACACCGGTGAGCGGCAACAGCACTGGCGCAGCTAACACCGGTACCGGCACTTGCACCGGAGCGGCGCAACACCAGTTCAGGTAGCAACACTGGTTCAAGACGAATCAGGGTTTCAGCACTAGCACCGGTAGTGGACCAATACCGGCACCAACAACAGTATACTCAGTTCGGTAGCAACTTCCGGAACAGGAACTAGCACGGTTCAGGAACCAATACCGGCTCGAATTGCCAACACGGGTAGCGGCACGAATACAGGTAGCGGAACCAATACTGGCTGAGGTACCAACACGGGTAGGGTACCAACACGAGTAGTGGCACCAACACCAGCTCAGGTACAAATCTGGCACCGTAACACGCGGTTCGGGGTACAAACAGTGGCACCGTAACTAACACAGGTGGCAGCAGCAACACAGGCAGTGGCACCAACACCGGCTCAGTACCAATGCCGGTTCAGGAACCAACACAGGTAGTGGCAGCAACACTGGCACGAACACCAGTTCAGGAACAAATACGGCACCGGCGGCGGCGGCAACACTGGCAGTGGCAGACAACACCAGTTCGGGAACCAATACCGGTTCTGGCACCAATACTGGCACAGGAACCAATACGCGGTTCCGGCACGAATACAGGTAGCGGAACCAACACTGGTTCAGGAACGAACACAGGCAGTGGCACCAACACGGAACGGAGACAATACCGGAACAGGAACCAACACCGGTTCGAGCACAAATCGGCACCGGAACAACACCGGCTCAGGTACCAACACAGGTAGCGGAACGAGACACCGGTTCAGAAGACCAGCACAGGCAGTGGCACCAACACCGGTACAGGAACCAGCTGGAACGGAACGAATACCGGTTCCGGAACGAATACCGGTAGCGGCAGCAACACCGCTCAGGTCGCAACAGTGGCGCTAACACTGGCTGGAACTAATACAGGTAGCGGTGCGAACACAGGTGGCGGCAGCAACACGGATTCAGGAACCAATACCGGTACGAGCACCAATACCGGAACGAGCTGAACACCGGTACAGGAGACGAACACCAGCAGTGGCACCAACACAGGTAGCGGAACGAACACGGGTAGCGGAACGAACATCAGGTACAGGAACGAATACCGGTTCCGGCACGAATACCGGTTCGAGGAACCAACGCTGGCACCGGCACCAGCTATCGGGTAGGTGGCACTAACACGGTAGCGGCACCTCACAGGCAGTGGAACGAACACAGGTAGTGGCACCAACACAGGCACAGGACCAATACCGGTTCCGGCACGAACACCGGTAGCGGCAGCAACACTGGTTCAGGAACAGAATACAGGTACAGGAACCAATACCGGTTCAGGAACAAAAGACAGTGGCACGCGCAACACCGGTTCCGGCAGCAGCAACTACGGGCTCCGGTATAAAATCTGGCACCGGCACTACACCGCGCAGCACCAATACCGGTTCAGGTACAAATACAGGCACGGCAGCAATGCCGGTTCAGGTACCAACACCGGTACCCGCTGTAACACCGGCAAATACCGGCACAGGGCCAATACAGGTGGCGGTACTAACACCGGTTCAGGAACGAATACCGGTTCAGGAACGAACACAGGCAGCAGCATGGCTACTGGCACAGGAACCAATACCGGTTCAGGTACCAACACTGGTAGCAGCACAACACCGGTTCAGGCAGCAACACTGGAACAGGAACTTTCAGATTACGTCTGAACATAGTCATAAAGTCAGGGAGCGTTGCTCCTGTAAGCAACAAAGATACTGTTGTAAGTGGAACAGGTGTTCTGGCGCAACAGTAACAGTAACTTTACCAAACGGCACCATTAAACAAACGCCTGTGGAACAGACGGAAAATGGGAAATTCCTTTAGAATAAAGCCACTTAAAGCAGGTGACATGGTTTCAGTAACTCAAGCTGAAAAAGGGAAGAAAGCATCGGATCCTCTTGTAGTGCTCGTAACGGATGTCCCTATCTCCAGAAGCACCAGTAGTGAATCCAGTAAAACCAGGAGATACTGAGTGTAAGCGGAAAAAGTTGAACCAGGTAGCACTGTAACAGTCACTCAGCCAAACGGAAAAAGATATCAAGACCCTGAGTTGACAAAGATGGCAGCTGGAAAGTCTCAATAACACCGTTGAAACCAGGTGATAAACTGGTTGTTACAACAACAGATACATACAGGTAATCACTCAGCAAACCAACAGTTGTTGTAGTTCCGGATGAGTGATCTCCAGACTGCACCAGTAGTGAATCCAGTAAAACCAGGAGACACTAGTGTAAGCGGAAAAAGCTGAGACCAGGTAGCACTGTAACAGTCACTCAGCCAAACGGAAAAGATATCAAGACCCCAGTTGACAAAGATGGCAACTGGAAAGTCTAATAACACCGTTGAAACCAGGTGATAAACTAGTTGTCACAACAACCGATCCAGCAGCAACACCAGCAAACCAACAGTTGTTGTAGTTCCAAAATAGAAGCCCCTTCAACAACTACCACCAGTACAAATCATGGAAATGATGGTGTAGAGTCCAAGTACTAGGTTCTCGCCTTCAGCGCAAAGTACAAGCGGAATGAATACCAACCGTCTAGTGAAAAGAATTGCCAAATACAGGAGAAAGAAAAGTAGCATGAGCTTATCTCTTCTAGGTGGAGCAACTATTTTGGCTTGACTTGGTGCAGTTCAAATGCGTCGCAAGAGAGGATGAACAAGACTAGTCACAAGAGGTGAAGTCAATGAAAAGCAGTGATGAATTCAGGAACTGATTTCTGTACTCATCATGTTGACTACGAATAGCCAAATAAAAGAGAGAACTAAGTCTTAAACCCACTAAAAGTAAAGCTCTACAAGCAACTAAAATACGAGGAATCTATCCAAGTGTGAGATGGATTCCTCGTTTGTTACTATATAGTGGATTGAATTTAGAGCAGTACACCGCAGCTACTATAGTGGATTGAATTTGAGAGCAGTACGCTATGGATTCTAAAAACATTTATTATATAGTGGATTGAACTTGAGAGTAGTACACTATGGATTCTAAAATATTCTAGAAATTAGTTTGACTTCTAATCTCTTTGTTCATATCTTATTTTAATCGCTATAAATCTCGAAAAATAGGGTGACACTTGATTTGTCATGCAAAACAGAAGATAGTTAGATTACTAACTTAATGACATTAGTCATATTTTTGCTCTTTTTCTTATTTTCATAAACATTTCATATTTGGATATGTAATGGTCTTACAAATATGGAGTGCTATATGAATCACTCGAAAGAGCTTGGGCTTACGTCAGCGAGAAAACGACTGAGAAGTCTCATTTTATTCTTGATTCTATTTGTCTTATTGGCTGGAATATCCGGCTTGTATGGGCTTATGAAGTCCAACAAAACAGTAGAAAATAATCTCTATCGCTCATTTGAGCCATCTTTTCTATTAAAAGAATAGAAAGCGAGATCAGACCTTTCAAACTATCTCAACTAGATGACCTTAAAAGATAAAGGGTCTTGAGAGATTTCTCAGAGCTTGAAACAATAGCTAAGTTGACTGACAAAGAAGTCGTCACTGGAAATAAAGTATCAAAAGGATGATTTGACAGAGGCTGATCTTATCAGTTTGATTGCATTAGAAGACTCTTCCAAGGATGTTTTCTTTTACAAGTTCCGCCTTTACCCATAAAGAAGGAGAGACATCTACATAACCAGAAAATATTAGTTCACGAGATTAGTTAAGAAAGGTAACCTAAAACTTGGGGATAAGATTAGTCGAATCCTGCTCAGAGTAGAAGGAAATGGTGGACAAGGATGAGACTATGAAATCGTGAGGTATTTTCTCAGGTCAGCAGAGAAGTTTACAGTCTATCATCAGAACTTTAGTAGAAAACACGATCTATACAGACTACGAAAGTAGCCAAAACTCTTCTTGGAAATAAGGAAGCTCAAGTTACTGCCGCTCGTTTCTATCTAGAAAATCAAAAGATATGGACAGTATCATTCAAGAGGTTGAAAAAGTTATCTCCTAGAAAATCAAGGTTTCCAAGTGGAAAAAGGAAAATAAGGCTTTTGAACAAATCAAGGATTCAGTTTCGACCTTCGAAACCTTCCTACAAATTTTCCTCTATGGCGTGATGATTGCGGGTGTAGGAGCGCTGATCTTGGTCTTGTCCCTCTGGTTACGAGAGCGAGTCTACGAGGTTGGTATTTTTATTGGCACTAGGGAAAGGAAGATTGCAATCTTTAGCCAATTCTGCCTGAAAGTCATCTTGGTTTCATTGGCAGCTATTCTGCCTGCATTTGTAGCTGAGAATGCCGTGCTTCCTATCTCTTGAAGACTGCTACAGTGGTGACCAAGCTGCACTACAAGATACTCTGGCCAAAGGCAGCAGATCTTACAACAAGTCTTCTATCATTTTGGAGGGATCTTATATTTTCCTACTTATCATCAGCTGCTTGTCAGTTGCACTTTGTTTTATCTTTTTATTTTAGAAAATCACCTAAGAAATTTTATCATCCATCAGTTAATAAGGAGAAATCATGACTTTACTACAATTACAAGATCTTACTTATCGTTATAAGAACACTGCAGAAAGCAGTATTATATAAAAATCAATTAGATATTTTGAACCAGGCAAGTTTTATGAAGTATTATCGGAGAATCAGGGAGCTGAAATCGACACTCATATCTCCTATTAGCAGGTCTCGATATGGTCTGTTGAAGGTTCAATCTTATTTTGAAGGCAAGGATATTCGTGAACAAAGGCTATTCTTATCACCGTATGCACCATATCTCGCTAGTTTTCCCAAAAACTATAACTTGATTGATTATCTTCTCCATTGGAAAAATATCCGCTTGGTTAATAGCTAGCAAGGATACCCTTCTTGAACTTGGTTTAGATGAAAAGTCAAATCAAGCGGAATGTTCTCCAATTATCAGGAGGGCAGCAACAACGTGTTGCCATTGCTCAGTAGCCCACTTGTATCAAGGCACCAGTGATTTTAGCAGATGAACCAACAGGAAACCTAGATCCTAAGACTGCTGGAGATATTGTTGACCTGCTCCGATCTCTTGCTGAGAAAACAGGCAAATTAGTGTAATCGTTGTGACCCACAGCAAAGGTAGCACAGGCGTCGAGATACTACACTTGAGATTGGAGGATAAGAAACTGACTAAAAATAAGAACAAACAGTAACTAAAACTTTTAAACATATTAAAAACGGAAGTAAATCTAGAAAGGAATCTTATATTACACAACGCATTTGCCTATGTCACAAGAAAAATTTTTCAAGTCGCTGTGATCTTTCTTATCATTTCTCTTGATGGCTAGTTTGAGTTTGGTCGGCTTGTCTATCAAAGGGTGCGACAGCCAAGGCTTCTCAAGAAACCTTTAAAAATATCACCAATAGTTTCTCCATGCAAATCAACCGCAGGGTCAATCAAGGAACTCCACGTGGTGCGGGGAATATCAAGGGTGAAGATATCAAAAAAATTACCGGAGAACAAGGCCATTGAATCCTACATTAAACGGATTAATGCTATCGGTGATTTGACAGGCTATGAACTGATTGAAACGCCTGAAACTAAGAAAAATTTAACTGCAGATCGAGCTCAACGTTTTGGAAGTAGCTTTGATGATAACAGGAGTTAATGATTCAGCTAAAGAAGACAAGTTTGTGTCAGGCTCTTACAAACTGGTCGAAGGTGAGCATTTAACAAACGATGACAAATACCAGATTCTCATGCACAAAGACTTGGCTGCTAAACATGGCTGGAAGGTAGGAGATAAGGTCAAACTGAACTCCAATATCTACGATGCAGATAATGAAAAAGGAGCCAAGGAAACAGTAGAAGTAACGATCAAAGGACTTTTTGATGGACACAACAAATCTGCTGTAACTTACTCACAAGAACTTTATGAGAATACAGCTATCACAGATATTCACACAGCTGCCCAACTCTATGGTTATACAGAAGATACAGCTATTTATGGAGATGCTACCTTCTTTGTGGCTGGAGATAAGAACCTAGATACTGTCATGCAAGAACTAGGGTCTATCAACGGCATCAACTGGAAGATGTATAGCTTGATTAAGAGTTCATCTAACTATCCTGCCCTTGAACAATCTATCTCAGGCATGTACAAGATGGCTAATCTTCTCTTCTGGGGTAGCTTGAGCTTCTCAGTTCTGCTACTGGCTCTCTTACTGACACTATGGATTAACGCCCGTCGTAAAGAGGTTGGAATCCTCCTTTCAATTGGTCTAAAACAAGCAAGTATTCTAGGACAATTTATCACAGAAGCAGTTATGATTGCAATTCCAGCACTAATTTCAGCCTACTTCTTAGCTAACTATACTGCTCGTACTATTGGAAATACAGTGCTTGCAAATGTCACATCAGATGTGGCTAAGCAGGCTAGTAAGGCAGCCAAACCTCTAATCTAGTGGTGGTGCAGAAGTTGACGGTTAGTAAGACACTTTCAAGTTTGGATATATCCATTCAACCTTCTGACTTTGCTATCATCTTTGTACTTGGCTTGGTTCTAGTGGTACTAGTTATGGCACTTGCTTCAAGCAATCTCCTCTTTAAACAACCAAAAGAACTCTTGTTGGATAGTGAATAAAAAACCTGCTACCTATTCTCACTCAAATGAGATATAATATAGGTAGCATTTTTGATAGAAAAAAGGATTTATATGAAAATTCTAATTGTAGAAGATGAAGACATGATTCGTGAGGGAATTAGTGATTACTTGATCGGATTGTGGCTATGAAACGATTCAGGCTGCAGATGGTCAAGAAGCTTTAGAGCAATTTTCGAACCATCAAAGTTGCCTTGATTCTCCTAGATATTCAAATGCCTAAACTTAATGGTTTAGAGGTTTTTGTCAGAAATCCGTAAAAAGCAGCCAAGTTCCGGTCTGATGTTGACAGCCTTTTCAGGACGAAGAATATAAGATGAGCGCCTTTGCAGCTTTAGCGAGATGGTTATCTGGAAAAGCCTTTTCTCTATCTTTGTTAAAGGTACGAGTGGATGCTATTTTAAACGTTATTATGATACTAATCGTATCTTTACCTATAAGGATACTAGGTAGACTTTGAAAAGCTATAGTGCATAGTGGCGTGGACAAGAAGTTGCTAGAATGCAAAAGAGCTGGAAATTTTAGACTATCTGGTCAAAAATGAAGGTCGAGCCTTGACACGGTCGCAGATTATCGATGCTGTATGGAAGATGACAGATGAGGTTCCTTTTGACAGAGTGATTGATGTCTATATCAAGGAACTACGAGAAAAATTGGATTTAGACTGTATTCTTACCGTGCGCAATGTTGGTTATAAATTGGAGAAAATAGAGACGTTCAGGTTTATTTAAAATTTGCCTCTCTACCTTCTCGGTATTTTTCTACAACTGGTCATTTCGTTTACATTTGGCCATCTCTTTCCTTACTGCTCCGACCCTATCTCAGTCACCAAAGTCAGGAAAGCATCGGGCAAGAGGCTACCAGAAAATTGCCAGTCTCTCCAAGGAAAAGGACAGTAAAAGGCTATTCAAGGAAGTCCATGAACTTTATTCTAAAAAGCAGTGATATTAGAAGGGGCTACAATACAAGAGGAGAATGACTCAGGATGAGTTGGAAGTCAATGATAATCTTCCCATTGATAAACAAACAAGACAGCCTCCTTGGTTATTGAGAAGAAAGTTCAAACTAGGATGGTCAGACGATGACCACAGTTTTTAGCTTCTATGGATTTGCAGAAAAGAAAGCAGAAGACATCAGTTCACTTTCTGCCTTATACTTTATTAGCGTCTTTATCATTTCGCTCTCATCGCCTCTTTATCTATGCTAGAACCATTGTTGCTCCTATTTTTGGAAATCAAACGAGTGACTCGACGGATGATGGATTTGGATTCTGAAGTGAGGTTGTGCGTGGATTCTAAGGATGAAAGTTACGTCCTCAAAGAACAAATCAACAGCCCTATCAGCATCTCTTGACGGTCATTGAGATTTGCATGAGAAAAACGAGGCCATCCTTCAGCTAGAAAAGATGAAGGTTGAGTTTTACGAGAGCTTCCATGAGCTCGCAAGACACCTCTAGCTAGATCTAAATATTCTTCTGGAGAATATGAAATGTCAATGGACGCTATAAAGATCGTGACCATTATCTGGGTGTTTCTTTGGGTATGTGGATGATTTGAGTCACCACGTTCTGCAACCTATCCCTTTCTTCAGTGCAGAATTGCTGCTGAGACAAAAAGGATCAACCTTCTTGAAATGATAGATTTTCTCTTAAAGGACTATGACTTGTTAGCCAAAGAGGAAAAATCACTGGTAGAAAATCAACTGACTGACCAACAAACTTATCTAAAATCCTTCGGTACTCAAGCTAATTCTTTCCAATCTTATCAGTAATGCGGTGAAACACCTGTCAGGGTGGTTTTCCTAAAAATTGGAGAAAAAGATAGTTGGATGTTTATAGAGAACACCTGTACGCTGAGGAGCAAGATAAGTTTGAACAATCTTTACGTCCTCTAGTCGACAAAGCAAGGAGCTGGTTTGGGACTTTTCGTCGTCAAAAGTTTGTTGGAAAACGAAGAAATTGACTATCGCTTTGAAAGGCATGATGATCACCGGTATTTTATATGAACTTGCCGAGAACAAGGATTAGACGAAGTGGGAAAAAGGTTTACATATCTGAAAATAGAGATTCAATCGAAACTATGAAAAACTAGCTATCAAAAAGTGATAAAATGAACAATGTAAATAAGTTGACCCATACAAAAATATACAGGAGGCCTGATAAAATGGCAATCGTTTCAGCAAGAAAAATTTGTCCAAGGCAGCTCGTGACAACGGTTATATGATTAGTGGATTTTAACACAAACGTGATCAAACAGTTGCCATACTGTGATGAAGCCAAAAAGCTCCAGTTTTGATCAAACTTCTATGGGCGCCAAAATACATGGGAGTGGTTACAAAGTATGTCAAACTTCTCATCGAGAACCTTGTAGAATCAATGCGTATCACTGCACCAGTAGCTATCCACCTTGACCACGGTCACTACGAAGATGACGCGGGTGTATTCAAGTTGGTTATACTTCAGTATCGTTTGACGGTTCACCACCAGTTGAAGAAAACCTGAAAAAGCTCGTGAAAGTTGTGGAATCTGCTCATGCAAATGGTGTATCGAGCTGGAAGCTAGAACCATCAGTGGTGAAAAGACGGAATCATCGGTGATGGCGAATTGGCTCAATCGAAGATGCTAAAAGCAATGGTTGCAACTGGTATCGATTTCTTGGCAGCTGGTATCGGTAACATCCACGGTCCTTACCCTGCAAACTGGAAAAGGTCTTCACCTTGACCACTTGCAGTAAAGACTGAAGCTGTCCAGGATTCCCAATGCGTATTGCTGGTGGATCAGGTATTCCTGACGACCAAATCCAAGCAGCTATCAACTTGGTGTTGCTAAAGTTAGCATTAACACTGAATGCCAAATCGCATTCGCTAACGCAACTCGTAAATTTGCTCTGTGACTACGAAAGCAAACGAAACAGAACACGACAAGACTCTTCGACCCACTAAATTCTTGGCAGACGGTGTAAAAAGCTATCCAAGCATCAGTTGAAGAAACGTATCGACTATTCGGTTCCAGAAGGTAAAAAGCTTAATCTAGCTGAACACACAGACGAGAAACCTGCCCATTGTGGGTTTTTCAATTTCAATAGAGTTGTGCGGTAGTGCATGAGTGGATTTCGAATCTCAGACGGTATACTACAACTGTCTAAAATATTCCAGAAACTGAGTTTGAGTTTCCTAAAGTCTCTGTTCATATCTTATTTCAATCTAATCTATAAACATTTTTCAATTTTGAATTTATAGTGAATCAAAATACAAAACAGTACACTGTGAATTCTAAAAATGCTAGAAATTGACTTAACGTTCTGGTAAATTTGTCCAGAGTTTTTATTTCATTTCACTACAAATCAAAAGGATGTTGATAAACGATACTCAATGAAAATTAAAAGAGCAAACTAGGAAAGCTGAAGTCAAATGCTGTACTTGAGTACGGTAAGGCGACGACGACGTGGTTTGACTTGATTTTCGAAGAGTCCCGAGTCTTCAAAAATCAGAAAAACGATAGTATTAAGTGTTGAGAACATTGATAATATGCGTTTTATTCTGAGGAATATTCACTAACTTATATGGTAGATTTATTTTATCTAACCTCACTTCATATGACTAACAAAGTCACGAAGAACTGCTTTAAATGTATAAAACTGATAAAGTCAGTAATCTAGTCATATCAGGATACATCGACCTAATTTGAATCATATTTTTATCAGATATATAATGTAATGAAATAAAAATCTGAACAAATTGACTGGGAAAATCAAATCAATTTCTAGTAATGTTTTAGAAGCCAGACTCAGCACTATTGTTTATTCAACTCACTATAAAATTGAGTGACAATAGAAAAACGTATGATAAAAAGTCTGGCATTTTATTCTTCTAAAGTTTCTAAGATGGTTAATAGCATCAAGTAGTCGTTTTGAAAAATAGGGTAGTTCAGAAATCAGTTCAAATGTTTTTGTCATCTCAAAATCGAGCTTCTTGATTAAAAAGTTAAAAATTCAGCTTCAGTGACTTCCAAAAGCAATGATAATTTTCTCTAACGTTTCTAATTTTATATTTGATTTTTCATTTTCAATATATAGATATAATTAATACCTAGATTACTTTTCTCACTCAACTCCCGCTGTGTCTCTGCTTTCTTAAATGTCGGATTCGAAGAGAGATATGTGTAATGTGTATTTGTTCATATAATCCTAATTTCTCTATTGTAACTCTTAAATTATCACCTAGCAAATCCCCTCGTAGAGTTTGAAAATTATACTCGAAAATCACTTTCTCAAAATGGGTATTTTGTATTAAACTAATGGAAGAACGACTTATAAGAGTGAAATATGGATAAAACGCACATATGGAGTTTAGCAGCAGCGCACTTGTTACAGCTAGCCTAGCAAAGGTTGAAGATGTCAATGCTAAAGGGAATTAACTGAACAGGGACTTCTTCTCAAGTAGTCACTGAAAACGTCAACCAAACTCTGTAGAAATTACCAGAACGAACGTTAATCAAGCAGAACAAAACGTAAAAACATGCAGAATACAAAGTCGAAAATGCACGTACAGAAAAGAAACTGTAAAAACAGTAAAAAACTTAACAACAGGTATCAGTAGCCAAACAAAATGTACAGATGCTGAGTCAGCTCAAAATGCATCTGAGCACATCTACTGTAAAGCGGAGCTCAATTGACAAATGCTACTGAACAGGTTAGAGATGCAACCGTGCAACATTCTGTATCAGCGTGATCAAGTAACCATGCTAAGCAAGCAGTTGATGAACAAACAACCGAACTCAAACAAGCAACTGAACAAGTAAATGAACAAGAACATATCGTTCAATCAACACAAGATCGTGTTCAAGAAATTGAAGAATCGATTCATCATACAAAATGAACGTGAATTAACGGAAGCACTTACTCAGCAACCACAGTTGTCGAGCAATCAAAAGAAGCGGTTACAGTAGCGAGCATCAGTAGAAATTGCAAAAGAAGCTGATGAAAAACGTAATGAAACAATCAATATCTTAGATGAAAAAGTTACCCAAGCAACAACCAATAATGTTATTGCAACAATACAGTAACAAACAAAGAAGCAGAGGTTAAGGTAGCGAACAACGAGTTCAAGATGCGCAACAAACACTTACTAATGCTACTACAACGCTAAAACATTAACAAACTGTTGTAAATAGCATTAACTCTTAGTGAAGAATATATTAAAAGCACTAAAAGAAGATGATCGAGTAACCTTTGAAACGTATTAATGAAATTGTTGGTGATAAAAACGAATACAAGTCAATGAAGTTGACAAACTCGAGATATTGATATTCGAAATTTAACATACGATCACAATTAGAGCACACACTTTGATGCTGATTCTGATTAATCAAGTACGTAAACAATATGGCTCACCACTGGTTACAATCACAAAAGACTCTTTAAATTTGCAAATACCGTTGCACGTAAAGATGAAGCTAATGGATATCAGATGGATGATGGACATGATGTTAAGGTCATAACGAGGTTGCACGAGTTTGGTCTCAAAAACCAGTAAAAATCTTCAATTTTATGAAAACTTATTTCATATGGATTTAATGACTGATGATTATGAAAATGAATACAAACACTTAGGTGTTAATGCTGACCAATTGATACTAAAACCAATGGATGAAGCTAAACGACGAATTTATAAATCATTAGAAGCATTCTTGTTTAATGGATATGAATGGCAACATGCTAGAAGTGTTGTAGGTTATACAAATGAACCAGCATACTTTTGGTCTGCACTGGCCATGGATTAGCAGTAGGAAAGTGACATTTCGAATATGTAGAACCACGTTATAATAAAGATCCATCAAAATTGGATACTACTGAAATTAAAGTTGAGTCACCAACAGAACGTATTGAAAAGCAAAGACTGACGTTAAAATGCAGAAGTTACTCTTCTAATGCAAAGACTGAATTAGCTGAAAACAAACTGAATTAGAAACTGCAAAAGAACAGGCTCAAGCAGCGGTCTCATTCTTACACAGGCAAAAGAAGACTTACAGAAGCTAGAATCTAAAGAACAGACCCTGATGCATTAACAAAACTAGAATTAGCTAAAGATAACCTTCGTAAAGCTGAACGAAAAGAAACTGCAGAAGAAAAACTTTAAAATCTCTTTCTAAAACAAAAGAAGTAAAAAGAAAAGATCTACTTACAGCTAAAGAACAGTTAAAAGTCAGATAAGAAAGAATTAAATCTCATCAAGATAACCTTTTAACAAGTTGAAAGAAAGTATCAGGAAGCCGTTAAAACAATTAGCAGATGCAGAAGAAAACTTTAATATCACTAAAAATGTATTAACAGATGCGGAAACAAGATCTTAAACGTGCATAAGATAAAGTTGATGCATTGAAAATGCACCGAAACGATTAGAAGATGCGAAACATGCGCTTGATCAACTCACTACAAGAGTATGAAAAGCTCTAGACTTACAACATACAAGTGAACTTAACTGAAACATGCAATCGACAGTTTGATAAAAGCCACTCATGAATATCAATGCTTAAAGCTCAATACGAAGCATACCAAGCAAGTTTAAAAACTATCAACAGATGTAAAACCATCAGTAGATACAAACCATCAGTAGATAATAAGCCATCAACAGATGTAAAAACCATCAGTAGATGTAAAAAGATAGTAAAAGAGCAAAAATCTGAAAGGGGAGAGAGACTCAAGTGCAATCAGGGTTGTTAGCTATAGACGCGTATAGCTAGAAATAAAGAATTGCCAAAACTGGCAGTGCAAGCTCTGTTTTAACCTTGATTGGCCTAGGTGCGCTTAGCTTATTTGGAGCAACACGTTCAAAAACGTAAAAAGAGGATAGATAATGAAAAGAGTCAATATATTTGTTTCATTGATATTCTTACTTGTTTTGTTAACAGGTTGTAGTAAGAACTCTAACGGGTATTTATGAAGGAAAAATGATAGTTTCATATCGCTTGAGATTAAAGATAAAGTGAGCATCTTTTGAGAATGAATGCCTTGGTTTTTGAGGATAATGTGATCTGTCTGTTGATTCTAAAAATAAGGAGTTAATCAACATAGGGATGACGAGTAAGCTTATCTTATGAAATGAAGGAGGAGGCTCTTACTTTAACACCGAAAATTCAGGAGCTTTTAAAGATTACATCAGACCGAGTTGTAATGAAAATAACTCGGAAATGGTCAAAAGAATCAGAAAAGCAATCTTCTTCAACTCGAGTGAAGATGCTGGAACGTCAACAAAATCATCGACTAACAGCAGCTCGCAAAACACTAGTTCTAAAGAAAACAGGGCCCTGAAGTCTTTTGGATGTGACTGCTATCCAGTCAGGAGAGTTTTCAAGTCTAGTTGGAACGTGGCAGAATGCTAACGGAAAAAGTCTTGAAATTTGATCACAGGTCTTGTCGAGCCACAAGATACGCGCTTGAACACAAATCGTCCCTACTCTTGAAGGAGGGATTTTAAAGGCTAATTTACAGCATGGATTTACGGTTCAATGATTTACTTGCAGCCCAGTGGAACAGTTTTTCCAGATGGAGTAGATGGGAAACATGATGTTTGATGGTTCAAAGATAGAATCTGACTGGACAACAAGGGATATTTTCAGATGCAAATGATTTTTACTACAAGATGAGCACGGAGCTTTAGATACGACGGGAACCACTGTGAAACGTAGTGGAGATGATGCATGCAAACGGCGTAATACTGGTGTTTAGTTAGTGGTGGACAGTCCTCCGTTAGATTAGTGCAAACGAAAAGCTAGGTTTAAAGAGCGTGAAGTATTTGCAGGAAAACTATGGATGACAGATGAAATCACCTATAACGCAGTTCATAGTACTGATGGTTCTGTAGTTTGGTCTCATCAAAACGGGGTATCTTACAAGAAGACGGACAAATTCTTTATGAACCGTGATTGGGAGTTAGGAGAAAGAAAAGGAAATGGAATGACGAGAGAGAAATTTTCACAATGACTTACAAGATAAACGTGAGTTGACAGCTCCAGTAGCAGTAACTTTGAAAAATTTTACATGAAAAAACAAACTAAAGTTAACGAAAGCTAAGCAGTCTCTTAGGAAAACTACTATTGCAATGTTTGTACTACTTTTTCTAATTTTGATTACTGGTAGTGGTAGAGGGTTTAGAACGTTTTTGTATTTCTGGTGATAGGAATTGTAATATTTGGTGGTCGTCAGTTATTTTTGATACAACCAGCAGAAGCTGAACTGGAACAAGCTCAGAAATTACATAATACAGAAATCAGTCAATCAGGGTACATTAATGGGAAAAAGAATTTTCCAGAGAAATTTTATAATTATAGTGATACTTACCGTCTTTATAAACTGCTTGAAGAAGGACGTATTGACACTGCAGGAGGCGTATAATCTTTTAGAAACACAACAATTTCAAGAAAATCAACTTTTCTATTCAAGAAGAAACTCGCGCTTTGCAACATGATATTGCTAGTTCAGCACGTGCTGCAGCTACGGCTCTGTTATTTCAGCTTTTAATACTAGAAAGTAATAAACGATTTCTCTTAGTGTATCGAAGGAAATGAAAGAAAATATTCTCAATTCCAGATTGTCAGATTATTTCAGAAAATGACTGCTTATTAAGGTGTAGAAACTTTGTAGCCTAGTCAATTAAAATCAATGTCATATATGTCTACAAAATCTTTTAATGTTTTTGTAAATAAATTGATGAATTATAAAAATCAAGAAGTGGTAAATATCCCCAGAATCCATGTTTTTGGGGTAAATATACAAAATGAGGTCAGGAAAATTCGACCCTCATTTTTAATAAATGAGATTTTTCTTAGAATTTTTACTTTCTATATCCGCAACATTCTAATCAACCAGTAAGTTCTTGAAAGCTCTAGGGGTTAGGATTACGAGAGCGCTCACATGATCAATAGTTTTTCTGTATAACCACTTTTGATAGGCTAATCTAATCTTTTCATCAGTGTAATAGGGTATTTCGTTTTCAGAAAAACATTTATACTCTTCGAAAATCTCTTCAAACCTCGTCAACGTCGCCTTTGCCGTATATAGGTAACTGACGTCAGTCTTATCCACAAACCTCAAAACAGTGTTTTGAGCTGACTTCGCCAGTTCTATTCGCACAACCTCAAAGCAGTGCTTTGAGCAACCTGCGGTTAGTGTTTGCTCTTTTGATTTTCATTGAGTATAAAAATACCATTTTAAGAGAGAAAATTTCACTTCATAATCTGTAGGCAAAACGCTTGCATTCTATTTTTTTATTAGATTATAATAGGTTGGTATAAAAGCCTTCTGTAATAATATTGAGAAGGTGTAGAAAGTAAGGATTTAGAATATTTGTAGTCAAAAATACAATGTTGCTATTCCTTACGATAGGGAGATAGATATGGCAATGATAGAAGTGGAACATCTTCAGAAAAATTTTGTGAAGACGGTTAAGGAACCAGGTTTGAAGGGGAGCTTTGCGCTCCTTTATTCATCCTGAAAAGCAGACCTTTGAAGCGGTCAAAGGATTTGACCTTTGAGGTTCCCAAAGGGGCCAGATTTTAGGCTTTATAGGAGCAAATGGTGCGGGAAGTCGACAACCATTAAAATGCTGACAGGGATTTTTGAAACCGACATCTGGTTTTTGTCGGATTAACGGCAAGATTCCGCAGGACAATCGCCAAGATTATGTCAAGGATATTGGAGTTGTTTTTGGACAACGGACCCAGCTATGGTGGGATTTGGCTCTGCAAGAGACTTACACGGTTTTGAAAAGAAATTTACGATGTACCAGACTCGCTCTTTCCATAAACGCATGGACTTTTTGAAATGAAGTCTTTGGATTTGAAGGAATTTATCAAGGATCCCTGTGCGAACTCTTTTCACTTGGTCAACGGATGCGGGCGGATATTGCAGCTTCCTTGCTCCACAATCCCAAGGTTCTCTTTTTAGATGAGCCTACCATTGGTCTGGATGTGTCGGTCAAGGATAACATTCGTCGGGCCATTACCCAGATCAATCAGGAGGAAGAAACAACCATTCTCTTGACCACTCACGACCTGAGTGATATTGAGCAACTCTGTGATCGGATTTTTATGATTGATAAGGGGCAGGAGATTTTTGATGGAACGGTGAGCCAGCTTAAGGAGACCTTTTGGCAAGATGAAGACTCTATCCTTTGAATTGATGCCAGGGCAAAGTCATCTCGTCTCTCACTATGAAGGTCTACCTGATATGATCCATTGATAGACAAGGGAAATAGTCTCAACTATTGAATTTGATAGTTCTCGCTACCAGTCAGCTGATATTATCAAAGCAAACCCTGTCTGATTTTTGAAATCCGTGATTTGAAGATGGTGGATACGGATATTGAGGATATTATCCGTCGCTTCTACCGAAAGGAGCTCTAAGATGGTCAAATTGTGGAGACGTTATAAACCCTTTATCAATGCAGGGATTCAGGAGTTGATTACCTATCGAGTGACTTTTCTTCTTTATCGGATTGGCGATGTCATGGGTGCTTTGTGGCTTTTCTATCTCTGGAAGGCAGTCTTTGATTCCTCGCATGAGTCCTTGATTCAGGGATTCAGTATGGCAGATATCACCCTCTACATCATCATGAGTTTTGTGACCAATCTGTTGACCAGGTCAGATAGCTCTTTTTATGATTGGGGAGGAGGTTAAGGATGGTTCCATTATCATGCGTTTGTTGCGACCAGTGCATTTTGCAGCCTCTTATCTCTTTACAGAGCTTGGTTCCAAGTGGTTGATTTTTTTATCTCTGTTGGACTGCCATTTTTAAGTGTCATTGTTTTGATGAAAATCTTATCTGGGCAAGGCATTGTAGAAGTGCTGGGATTAACTATCCCTTTATCTTTTTAGCTTAACGCTGGCCTATCTGATTAACTTTTTCTTTAATATCTGCTTTGGATTTTTCTGCCTTTTGTGTTTAAAAATCTTTGGGGTTCCAATCTACTCAAGACTTCCATAGTGGCCTTTTATGTCTGGGAGTTTGATTCCTTGGCTTTCTTTCCAAAGGTTGTTTCAGATATTCTGTCCTTCTTGCCTTTTCTCATCCTTGATCTACACTCCAGTCATGATTATTGTTGGAAAATACGATGTCAATCAGATTCTTCAGGCACTGCTTTTGCAGTTTTTCTGGCTTTTTAGTGATGGTAGGTTTGTCTCAGTTGATTTGGAAACGAGTTCAGTCATTTATCACCATTCAGGGAGGTTAGTATGAAAAAAATATCAACGCATGCATCTGATTTTTTTATCAGACAATACATCAAACAAATCATGGAATACAAGGTGGATTTTGTGGTTGGTGTGCTAGGAGTTTTTCTGACTCAAGGGCTTGAACCTCTTGTTTCTCAATGTCATCTTTCAACACATCCCATCCTTAGAAGGCTGGACCTTTCAAGAGATTGCCTTTATCTATGGCTTTTCCTTGATTCCCAAGGGACTGGACCATCTCTTTTTGACAATCTATGGGCTTTAGGGCAACGACTAGTCCGAAAAAGGAGAATTTGACAAGTATCTGACTCGTCCCATCAATCCTCTTTTCACATCCTGGTTGAGACCTTTCAGATTGATGCCTTTGGGTGAACTCTTGGTCGGTGGCATTTCTACTAGGGAACAACGGTGACTAGCATTGCTTGGACTCTTCCCAAAATTCCTGCTTTTTCCTAGTCTGTATTCCTTTTGCGACCTTGATTTATACTTCTTTGAAAAATCGCAACAGCCAGCATCGCTTTTTTGGACCAAGCAGTCAGGTGCCATGATTTACATTTTCTATATGTTTCAATGATTTTTGCCAAGTACCCGATTTCTATATACAATTCACTTCTTCGTTGGTTGATCAGCTTTTATCGTGCCTTTTGCCTTTACGGCCTACTATCCCTGCCAGCTATTTCTTGCAGGATAAAGGATGGACTCTTTAATATTGGTGGTTTGATTCTGATTTCTCTTATCTTCTTTGGAATCTCTCTAAAACTCTGGGATAAGGGCTTAGATGCCTACGAAAGTGCGGGTTCTTAATAGCAAAAATTGGACCAAATCATGAAAGGATTTTATGATGTTTGTAATTGAAGAAGTGAAAGATGCCAATCAAAAAATGGCAGTTGTCGCTGAAGTTTTAAAGGATTTGCCAGAATGGTTTGGAATACCAGAAAGTACGCAAGCCTATATCGAAGGAGCCAAGGACTTGCAAGTGTGGGCTGCCTATCAGGAGAGTGATTTGACTGGCTTTGTAAGCTTGTCCTATTCTAGTGAAGATTGTGCAGAGATTGATTGTCTCGGCGTAAAAAAAGCTTATCAAGGTAGAGGAATTGGGAGTCAGTTACTTGCTACTATAGAAAGTGAAGCACTGCAAAAAGTTGATTATTTTGCAAGTGAAAACAGTAGCAGAAGGCTCTAATAAAGATTATGATCGAACAAATGTCTTTTATCGCAGTCTTGGCTTTAAAAAAATTAGAGATTTTTTTCCACAACTTTGGGGGCCCTCAAAATCCTTGTCAGATTTTTGATTAAAAAGATAGATTAAGAATCTCTTGACATCCTTCCTTATAGTGCTATACTATAAGTGGAATCGCCGATTTAGCTCAGTTGGTAGAGCACCGCACTCGTAACGCGAAGGTCACAGGTTCGATCCCCTGCAATCGGCATTTTTAGAAATGTAAAGAAAGACAAAGAAAATTCAGAAATGTTTATTTGAAAGGCAATTATCACAAGTTGATTTTTAAAAAAATAATGTAGTATTTTATTTGAAAAAAACAGTAAAAAGCGCAAAAAAATCACTTCCTGTGCTATACTGTAATTGAAAAATTTTTTTAGTTTTGGGCGTTAGAACTGTTTCCTCAGTCCTAGCGCCTTTTCTGTTTTGATAAGTCTGTTTGGTGGAGAAATGATTCTGATACTCAATGAAAATCAAAAGAGCAAAGTAGGAAACTAGCTGCAGGTTGCTCAAAGCACTGCTTTGAGGTTGTAGATAGAACTGAAGTCAGCTCAAAACACTGTTTTGAGGTTGCAGATGAAACTGACGAAGTCAGTAACATATATACGGCAAGGCGACGTTGACGCAGTTTGAAGAGATTTTCGAAGAGTATGAGAATCTTATGGGCGCAAGCAATGATGGCTTTCATCTTGCTTCCTCTTTGGGAAATTCGATTGTAAAAAGAAGAAAAAAAGCTGGATCCTTAGAATTTGCTGCAATCAATCCCGACATAGTCAAAAGCTTGCTTGATATATCGATTTCCTTGCGTGATGTGTGAGGATATTTTAATGCCAGCACTTTCATAAGACTGTTGAGCATAGTCGCAGAATAAACCCTTTTAGAAGCGCCCTATTCCAACACATTGTAGGACTGTCCCACGCTTGATTTCAGTATGGATAGTTTGAGGAGTTTTTCCAAGTAGAGGGCAATTTCTCATTTGATTTTCCTTCTTTTTCCATCGTTCGATTAACCGACGGCTATCGATTGTCAAATGTTTGGCTTTTGTAGTATAATGGTCTTGAATCTCTGTGCCTTTCTTGTGTTTGTGGTTGAACAACAAGTATAACACAGAGCTGTTTTTCTTATGCCTATAAGAGCTTTTCATGTGACAAGAGGACCCCTTGAAGCTGTTTTGTCAGCTAAAGCAAGGCTAGTCTTAGCCTTGGATACCAGCCTAACATCATCAAGCCGCTTATCAAATGAAATCGAGTACTAGCTATAAGCTAGTTGAAGCATCTAATTTTTTTAGGAGGGCTGGATGGCTAACTTCATTATAGAACTTTCAGTAAAGCAAAAAAATCATAAAAAAAGTATAATAAAATTTTCTGAAAAATAATTGACAAGAGCTGAATTTTTTCTTGTAAAATAAATAAAAAAATTAAATACAACACCGAATGAAGTTTAATAGAAGTGGAAAATCGTTTGATTTTTTTCATGACTGTAAATGGACGGAACTCTGGAGAGACCGTAAAAGGCACCGAAGGGGCAAGGCAGGCAACTGCTCAAACTCTCAGGTAAAAAGGACAGAGCAATGATAGAGCGCTTTTTGGCATTTATCGATGCATTCCAGAGTACATGTTTTTAACATGTGCTCTTTCTTTTGGGGTTGAATAGATAGGAGAATGGTATGTTAAATTTGCTAAAAGAGCTGGATGCTCTGGTATGGGGCCCACCCCTTTTAATTTTATTGGTTGGTACAGGGATTTACTTGACTCTTCGTTTAGGACTTTTACAAATCTTGCGTCTCCCTAAGGCATTTCAACTTATTTTTACTAAGGATAAGGGGCATGGGGATGTATCGAGCTTTTCGCTGCTTTGTGTACAGCCCTCGCAGCAACTGTTGGTACAGGAAATATTATCGGGGTTGCAACGGCTATCAAGGTTGGTGGACCAGGTGCTCTTTTTTGGATGTGGGTGGCTGCTTTCTTTGGAATGGCAACCAAGTATGCAGAAGGACTACTTGCTATCAAATATCGAACCAAGGATGATCATGGTGCGGTAGCAGGAGGACCGATGCACTATATCCTTCTAGGGATGGGCGAAAAATGGCGTCCCTCTTGCAATCTTCTTTGCTATAGCTGGAGTACTAGTTGCACTTTTAGGGATTGGTACTTTTACCCAAGTGAATTCCATTACAGAATCCGTTCAAAATACGGCTAGTATTGATCCGACAATTACTGCACTTGTTTTATCTATTTTTTTCGTAGGGATCGCAGTCTTTGGTGGGCTTAAGTCTATTTCTAAGGTGTCAACTACAGTTGTTCCCTTTATGGCTATTGTCTACATCTTGGGAACCTTGACAGTCATTTTCTTTAATATCGAAAAACTCCCTGCAACTCTGGCCTTGGTCTTTACATCAGCTTTTAGTCCCATAGCTGCAGTGGGAGGATTTGCAGGAGCTAGTGTTCGGATGGCTATTCAAAATGGTGTGGCGCGTGGTGTCTTCTCAAACGAGTCTGGATTGGGTTCAGCTCCCATTGCGGCTGCGGCAGCTAAGACCAACGAACCGGTGGAGCAAGGTTTGATTTCCATGACAGGACCTTTATTGATACCTTGATTATCTGTACATTGACTGGTTTGACAATCTTGGTGACTGGGGTTTGGAATGGTAATTTAGATGGTGTTGCTCTAACTCAGTCAGCTTTTTCTACAGTATTTTCTTTCTTTGGACCTGCTCTTTTAACAATCTTTCTTGGTACTCTTTGCCTTTACTACGATTTTGGGATGGAACTATTACGGAGAGCGTTGTTTTGAGTTTCTCTTTGGCGTTCGCTTTATCTGGCTTTATCGTGTGGTCTTTGTACTCATGGTCTTGCTGGGAGGATTTATCGAGCTGGATATGGTCTGGGTCATTGCGGATATTGTTAATGCCCTCATGGCTCTACCAAACTTGATTGCACTCTTAGCCTTATCACCAGTTGTTATTGCTGAGACTAAGAAGTATTTTGATAAATAATGTAAGATTGATATTCCCATTTATAGATAAGACTAGCATCTGTTTGTGAGATGCTAGTTTTTTCACTTCTAGGGCTAGTCTTTTATTTTATACTCAATGAAAATCAAAGAGCAAACTAGGAAACTAGCCGCAGGTTGCTCAAAGCACTGCTTTGAGGTTGTGGATAGAACTGACGAAGTCAGCTCAAAACACTGTTTTGAGGTTGCAGATGAAACTGATGAAGTCAGTAACATATATACGGCAAGGCGACGTTGACGCGGTTTGAAGAGATTTTCGAAGAGTATTATGTCATAAGATGAATGAAATTCAAGAGTACCTCTTTTATGATATCCTTTATTTGCACTTTTATTTATTGTATAATAGTCAGCATAAATCTGTTTTTGTTCTGATATGTCTTGTTTCATCTATGTGAGAAAGAAAAATAAACTGGAGGTGTTTATGTCAAAAGATATTCGAAAATTAGTGACTTCACAGGGGATAGCGAATCTAGCAGATGTCTTTTTTAGAGTCATTGTGATTGCGAATGTTTTTGTCTTATCTGGTTCGGTCATTTCAACCTCCCTAGTGCCAATTCTGATTAGGTCTATCCTCCTTTTTAGCCAGTTTCTTAGTTCCATTAGTAACGAAGAGATTAGCTTTAAATCGTGTTCTTTTCTTGACTCAATTTGGTAAGACGATTCTGCTAGCGATTTTTGGGTTTTTTCTACTCAAGCAATCTGAAACTATTTCCCTCCCTCTTTTATATGCTATTGTTACCTTAATCTCCGTTTTTGATGGTTTTGCAGCGCCCGTTTCCTATGCGATTGTTCCACGCTATGCAAGTGATTTAGCTAAAGCGAACGCAGCTATTTCTATGAGTGGTGAAAGTGTACAACTAGTTGGTTGGGGCTTAGGGAGGTTTCTTATTTGCGAGTCTGGGAATGAATCCTAGCCTGCTCATTGTGTTAGTCTTGTTTACATTTTCGACGATTTTGATGTTCGGTTTGCCACTAGTCGAAAAAGAAGAGTTGTCCTCTGAAACAATGCTTGAGACGCTAACAAAAGGGTTGGCGATTGGTGGCTAAAGAATCAAGATTAAGATTTATTGTCCAAGCTAATCTCTTAGAAATTCTAGCCAATGCTATCTGGGTATCTTCTGTTCTACTTGTGTTTGTGACTGAGATTTTACATCGGTCAGAAAGCTATTGGGGCTACGTCAATACATCCTATTCCTTGGGGATTATCTTGGGAGGAGCTATTATCTTCCGTCTAGCCGAGAAAGTTGTTACCTATAAATATCAAACTATGACCTTTTCTTTGTTAGCTACAGCACTAGTAACTCTGTTGATAGTGTTATTTCCAAATCCACCTGCTTTTTCTATTCCTATCTCTAGTAATTGGTTTTCTATCTCAGATTAAGGAAGTTCCCTGAGAGCGTATTTTTACAGGAATCGGTTGATGAGAAGGAACTTGTGAATGTTTACTCCGTTATCGAAGTTGTCTCTACATTGGCCTTTTCTGTCTCTGTTTTTCTAATGAGTTTTATCACAGAATATTTTGGTGTATTTACTGGCTTTGGCTTGGCTATATTCTGTTTGCTAGTAGAGTCCATCTTAGTTTTAAGAAACAAGCATCAGATAAATTAACAGTTATGATCACACATCTGGTGTGATTTTTGTTTTTCATAAAAAAATTTTTTTATCAGTGCAATTTAAAATATATATTATGCAAGGTATAGATTCTGTGTTAGACTTATTGTCAACGAAAAGCTAATGACTCATCAATCAAGGCAAGGATTTGTTCAATAGGCTGATGAGACTTCGTAAGATTTTCGCAGAAACTATTTAATTACAAAATGAAAAGAGGTCCCCTTATGACAACATTTACTATCCACACAGTAGAATCAGCACCAGCAGAAGTGAAAGAAGTTCTTGAAACGGTACAAAAGGACAACAATGGCTATATCCCAAATCTTATCGGTCTTTTGGCCAATGCCCCTACAGCCCTAGAGGCTTATCGCACTGTTGGCGCTATTAACCGTCGCAACAGTCTAACACCTGTAGAGCGCGAAGTGGTGCAAATCACTGCAGCCGTAACTAATGGTTGCGCCTTCTGCGTCGCTGGACATACAGCCTTTTCTATCAAGCAAATCCAGATGAATGATGACCTACTTCAAGCTCTTCGCAATCGTACTCCAATCGAAAGCGATCCTAAGCTGGATACCCTAGCTAAGTTTACCTTGGCAGTTATCAATACCAAAGGGCGCGTAGGAGATGAAGCTCTTGGAGAATTTCTTGAAGCAGGCTATACACAAGAAAATGCCTTGGATGTCGTTCTCGGTGTCAGTCTAGCAAGTCTTTGTAACTATGCCAACAACCTAGCTAACACACCGATTAATCCAGAATTACAACCTTATGCATAAGAGGAGGACAAAGTATGGGATTTTTTTCAGAAGAATTTTTAAGCTGGTTAGACCAGCACGCTGATGAAATTGACAAAAAATCATGTCAAGCTGGAGAAGAGCTGATTGAGAAAATTGCTGCAGAAGGTGCCTTTCGTGTAGGAGTACCAAAAGTTCTTGGAGGGCTAGGTGGAAGTGATCAAGATGTTATCGATATCCTTGCAGAACTCGCTCAACATTCCTTAACAGCTTCCTTTATCTCATGGGGGCAACGAACTTTAATAGACAATATTCTTCATACTGATAATGCTTACTTCAAAGAAGTTTACTTGGAAAAACTCTTATCAGGAGAATATGCAGGTGCTACGGCCTTATCTAATGCGGTCAAGTATCTATCTGACTTAGAGGAACTAAATGTTCGTATCCTTGAAGAAAATGGGAATTATTACCTAAAAGGACGACTTCCTTGGGTAACCAATGCTCGTAAGGATCGCTTCCTCACTATTTTTGTAGCAGGATTTGCAGATGACTCGAGTAAAAGTTATGTAGTAGCCGTACCATCGGACGCAGAAAACTTTAGTCGTTCCGAAGATTTGGAATTTGTCTCTCTCCAAGGAGGGAATACAGCAGCCCTGACTTTTAACAAGGTCCCTTTAAAGGAAGAGTGGATTCTATCCAAGGATGCTCATCAATTTTTAGCGCAAAATCGTCCAGCCTTTTTAGGCTACCAATTTGGCCTAGCCTTTGGTTTGGCTGAACGTTCACTCTCAGAAGTCGAAAAAGAATTGGGGAAACGAGGTGTCTTGAAGGAAGAATGGCAACATCAGGTCGAACAGTTAGATGATATTCGACATTCTCTCTATCAAGGACTATCTGAAGAGTCCTATTTCGTTAAAAATCCGCGTGAACTATTCCAGTTACGAATCGATATTGTTGATGTTGTTGCCCAAAGTCTCTTGTTAGAACTACAAGCTGGTGGCGGTAGAGGATACTTTAGTAAATCGACATCCGGTTTCATACGTCGTTGGAATGAAGGCGCATTTTTACCAATTGTTTCTCCTAGTGCTGTGCAATTGCGACATATTCTAGCGACAAACTAAAAATAAAGAAAAATAAAAACGAGGTTTATCTTTTTAAACTTCGTTTTTTAATACTTCATTTAAGCGCTTTTATGCTATACTGATAATAACATGACTATTGGAGGTTCACATGAAAAAACTCCCCTTGGCCTTTTCAGGGTGCTTATTGGGATTGGCTGGAGCAGGCAATCTCATCTTGGATATTTTTCCACTATTATCGCACGTCTTTAGTTTGTCAGGCTTGATTTTATGGTTTTATTTTTTATACAGTCATCTTAGTGATTGGCAAGAAAGCCAGCAAGAACTTAAGAAAGCTCCTCTATTATCGGGAATGGCGACCTTTCCCATGGCAGGGATGATTTTATCAACCTACTTACAGCGAATCTTACCTACGAGTATGAGTATCATAGCACAAGCTCTTTGGTGGTTTGCCTTTCTACTGGATGTAGGTTTAATCATCTACTTCACTAAAAATTATGTGCAGACTAAACCAAGAACGAGCGCAACGCCAAGTTGGACAGTTCTTTATGTAGGGATAGCAGTAGCAAGCTTGACCTACCCAGTGGTGGGCATAGTCGAGATTGCCTATGGCGCTTGGATTTTTGGCTTTACCTTAACCCTTTTCCTTTATCCTCTGATTTATCAAGATTTGAAAAGTAATCCATTGCCACGGGCTTTACTGGGGCAAGAAGGAATCTATTGTGCTCCCTTTTCTCTACTGTTAGCAGCACTCGTTCGGATCGGAGGTTCAGGACTTCATGGCTGGATTTTGCTAGTCATGATCCTTGCCTCACAGACTTTCTTTTTCTTTGTTCTCAGTCGTTTACCAAGGATTTTAAAACAGGGATTTCAACCAGCTTTTTCAGCCCTAACCTTCCCAACTATCATCACAGCAACTTCATTGAAAATGGCCCAAGGCATTCTGCAGTTTCCAGTCCTTAACTTTCTCGTTTGGTTAGAGATTATCATTTGTTTAACGATTCTTGTCTATGTATTAGTAGAATATATGCGGTATTTAAGGAACTAAAAAAGCCCCTAGCACTGAGAAGTGTTAGGGGTTTGTTGTCGACATAGAAACAATCAATTAGTTCAGCTTTCTCCTACTGCTCTTCATGTTCGGATAAAAAATAATAAGTCATAGTACCGAAGATTGATCCTACTCCGAGTCCTACTAATAGGAAAAATGCGATCATTTTGAGTTCTAGAAACTGCAAGAAGAAATCTGTAATGGAGTGATTTTCAAGAAGTACTTTTTTGGAAAATAGGATAAATAAGTAGAGAGTTGGGATGCTAGTTCCAACTAACCAACTTCTTAACTTGATTTGACGCTTGCTGTAAGTGATTTGTGGAATCTCGGATTGATCATCATCTTCTAAGTGAAGCCCTCTAGTAGAATATCTTGCCTTGAGACTGAGGGTAAAAATCATCAAGAAGTAGAGATAGGGCATAGCCATTCGAACCATCTCTATAAAGCGTCCAAACAAAAGATAGAACAGGAAGAGAAAGAAGGAAGAGTAAAAGATTTGGACCATGGAACGGGCGCAAGCCTTATAGATGACCTCTTGACGGCATTCGTCAAAAGGCCCTTGTATATGAAAGAAATTTCGAACTAAGCGAGTGGTTAAGTCTTCTTTTTTCATGGTAGTGACCTCTTAATAACCTTGTTTTTGATTAGCTTCTTTAAAGAGTTGATAGAGAGTATAGAAGTAGACTAGACTAAAAACGATACAGATGGTTAGAAATAGGAGATATCTCCAATCCATAGAATTCGTTAACAGTTGTGGGAAAGATACGAGGATAAAGCAGAGAGATGCGTTTAAGAGGCGTATTTTTTTTGATGTGATTTTCTGAAATCTTTGTCCTTTGTTCAAGACAGGAAGGGCTAAGAGGAAGATGATTAGAAAAGGACGCGTAATTTGGCCATAAACTAGGAAAACTGTCATAAAGATACTGATCAAAATATGGCTGAGAATTAAAGTTTGTAGTGATTTCATAAGTTTCCTCCTAATCGTCGTCTTGATCTTCTCTAGCTTTTTGAATACGAAGAGTGATGACAATATGCACTGTTAATCCGAAAAAGAAGGCTGCAACGATGGTTGACAAGATACTTCTTGTATTCAAGAGAGCGGTAAGATAGTTTTTGCTATCATCCATTAGGATATTGAGAAGTGGCATTCCAAACAACATGGCTATTCCATAGCCAAGACCAGCTTTAAGACCAGGATTACGTAACTGTTTCTTTTCTTTCTGGTTCAACACGTCAGGATCAATAGCAGCAATACCAGTTTTTGTAGTTTGACTAGTGACATAGATAGCACAAACCATGGAAATTAGAAAGATAATGATTGGATATCCAAAAGCGACTACTTGGGGATATCTAAAAGCAAGGACAAAGGGAATAAGATTGCCTAAAGTCATGAGGTAAAAGAGAATCATAAAGATTTTATTTCCGATGTGCTCAGCTTCGCGCCGTTTGTGTTCATCAAGTGGCCCTGAAATGCCATAGATACGTTTGATTAGTTTTTCATAGAGGGGTTCTTTTTTCATGGGTAATTTCTCCTAAATGAACGATGTTATTTTGTTTCTTTTACGAATTGATAGAGATAATAAAGATAAGTAATAGAAGAAAAGGATAGCGATAGTTAGCAATAGATAATATTTCCAATCGTTTGAAATAACCGTCAGTTGTGGTAAGGATAGAAAGGATAGAATCATAAAGAATAGTGCTAAGTTGAGTATGCGCGTTTTTTTGGGAATCTATCTTTAGATAAGTCAGTCCTTTGTTGAGTGCTGGAACAAAGACAAGAACAAGGACTGTATCGTAGATGGGCAAGTTCCCTGAAACGATGATGAAGATGAGCAGTGAAGCAAACAAAAGATGATAGGTAAGTAAAGTTACTAGTGATTTCATAGGGCTTTCTCCTAATCCTTATCTTGCTCTTTTTTTAGCTCTTGCAATGCGAAGTGAGTCGACAATATGTATCATAACTCCGAAAAAGAAAGCTCCCAGTATAGTTTTTAAAAATATGTTTTGTATTTAGAAGAGAACTGATAAAATTTGAATTTTCACTTGTTAGGGTATCAATGAGTGGAATTATAAAAAATATCACTGTTCCATAAATCGAACCTGCTTTTAGACCAGGATAACGTAACTGCTTCTTTTCTTTTTTCATGAGTTTCCTCCTAATCCTTATCCTGGTCTTCCTTGGCTTTTGCAATGCGACGGGAGATGATAATCTGTATGACCACTCCAAAGAAGACAGACTGGAGGATACTTGAAAAAATATTTTTAAAAGCGAGAAGAGACTGAAGATAGTCCTGACTCTCACCTAGCAGTATAAGGAGAAGAGGGGTTGAAAAAAAACTCATTAATCCATAGACTATCCCAGCTTTCAGACCAGGGTAATGTAGTTGCTTACTTTCTTTCTCAGTCAGCATATCTGGTTCGATAGTTGTAATCCCTGTTTTTTGCATTTGGTAGGTGACATAGCCAGCAGCGATGAGGGCAATCACTAAAATCAGAGGAGGATAGACTAGAGCCACTAGTTGAGGGATATTTATAGGCTAGAACGAGTGGAATAACATTGCCGAAAATCATCAGATAAAAGAGAATCATAAAGACTTTATTTCCGATTCGGTCAGCCTCACGTCGTTTGTATTCGTCAAGTGGATCGGAAATACCGTAAGTGCGTTTGATCGAGTTTTTTTCCGTGAAGGTTTCTTTTTTTCATTTTTTTCTTCTTCTTTTTAAAAATCGTCCTCCCAAAAAGAGACTGTTGAGGTCAGTTTGGAGGCTGCGGGCGAGATTGAGACAAAGTTCCAGGGTGGGGTTGTACTTGTCGTTTTCAATCATGTTGATGGTTTGTCTCGAGACACCGATATCCTTGGCAAGTTCGAGTTGGGATATGCCCAATTCCTTGCGGAATTCTTTTACACGATTCATGCTTCCTCCTTTTTTTATTTATGTCACATATATTTGACTATAGTATATTCTTTTAAAAATAAAATGTCAACTATTTTTTTGACATATTTTTTTAAAGAGAAAGTTGATGAGAATATTTCCGTTATAAAAATCTTCTAGCAATTTTATGCTATAATGGAGAAAAGTACAGAATTATAAGAGTGAATTGGATAGACTGAAAGCTATCCACTAAAGAAGGAGCAGAAAATGAACCATAAGATTGCAATTTTATCAGACATTCATGGCAATACGACGGCCTTAGCTGCAGTGCTTGAGGACGCAAAAAATTTGGGAGCGACTGAATATTGGCTTTTGGGAGATATTTTTCTACCTGGACCGGGAGCAAATGACTTGGTGGCTCTTTTGAAAGACCTTCCCATTACAGCATCCGTTCGAGGAAACTGGGATGATAGTGTTTTAGAGGTTTTAGATGGACAATATGGTTTAGAGGATCCCAAAGAAATTCAGCTTCTCAGGATGACTCAGTATCTGATGGAGCGTCTAAACCCAGAGCATATTGATTGGTTGAGAAAGCTACCTATGGTAGCCAAGAAAGAAGTTGAAGGCTTGCGTTTTTCTCTTTCTCATAATTTACCTGAGAAAAATTATGGTGGTGATTTGCTGGTTGAAAATAATACCGAAAAAAATTTGACCAGTTACTTGATGAAACTACGGATGTAGCCGTCTATGGGCATGTCCATAAACAGCTCCTACGTTATGGTAGCCAAGGCCAACAAATCATCAATCCAGGTTCGATTGGTATGCCTTATTTTAACTGGAAAGAGCTGAAAAATCACCGAGCCCAGTATGCCTTACTCGAAGTTGAAAATGGTGAATTGGTCAATATCCAATTTCGTAAAAGGTTGCCTATGATTATGAAGCAGAGTTAGAATCAGCCAAGGAAAAAAGGCCTTCCTTTTCATCGAAATGTATGAAGAGTTGCGACGTGAGGACAACTATCAAGGCCATAATAGAGATTTGTTAGCTAGTTTAATTGACAAAGCATGGCTATGTAGAGGATGTCAAGAATTATTTTGATTTTTTTGTAAGAGTTGCTTTTAATGAACAGATACTAAATAAAGAGTCTGGGACAAAAGTCCTAGCCTCTTTTTGATGTTGGATTGTCGAGCAAGACGCAGTGGTTGAGTGGGCTCAACTACGCTGATTTCATCAGCTTTTACAGCCCTACTCAACTGTGCGGAGGTGGGACGACGAAATCGAATTCTAACGAATTACCGATTTCTGTCCCACTCTCTTTTAATATTTCTTATTGTAATTGAGATTGATCTGGTAGGTAAGAACCACCGAGATAGGTTTTGCTGAGTTTTTCAAGGGTTCCATCTTGGTAGAGTTCTTTAAGAACCTTGTCAAATTGGTCTTTAAATTCTTTTTGGTCACTTGAAAAGATGATGTAATTGTTTGGATTGTCATTGCTTTCCAAGTCAACTACGTTCAAGTCTAAAACTCGGTCTTGGATAATTTTTTGAACAGAGATTTTATCAAAGATTAGGAAATCAAATTCGCCATTTGCGAGGTCAGTCAGACGTTTAGCGACATCTTCACCAGAGTATTGGATGGTAGCAGGATTGTCTGAATGGCTTTGATTCCAGTCCGCAACAACCTTGGCAGTAGAAGTTCCAGTATCATCCTGGGTTGTTTTACCAGCGATGTCTTGCAGAGAAGTAAGAGCTTTGTCTTTTCTGCTTACAAGCACCAAAGGATTTTTAGCGATAGGTAGGGAGTAGAGGTATTTGGCTGCTCTCTCTTTGGTATAGCTCAAGTTGTTGGCAGCAGCTTGGTAACGGCCAGCATCCACTCCAGGGAAGATACTTTCCCAAGCTGTTTTTTGAAATTCAATCTTGTATTGATCCAGTTTTTCATCGACCGCTTTTAAAACTTCAACATCATATCCAGTTAGGCTACCATCTTTTTCAAAGTCAAAAGGTGGGATGTCTCCGGCAGTTGCTACGACAATGGTTTTAGGACTAGCAGTGGAAGTTGAAGTACTTTCTTGTTTAGATTGTCCACAGGCGACCAACAAGGGACTAATGGCTAATCATAAGAATAATTTTTTTCATAAGATAATGGTGTCTAGCTTTACCAGACAATCAATCAGATATCTAATATATTTTTTTATGGAAGTGATGAGAAATATTATAATTTCCAGTTTTGTAGTAAACAACTCAAGTAAGAAAAAGATAATTTGTTTCACCAATGAAAAATCTCTGCAAGCTCTTTCAGAATGTGGTAAAATGGAAGCAATAGAAATAGAAAAGGAAATCAATTATGAAATTTCTTGAGTTAAATAAAAAAACGTCATGCGACCAAGCATTTTTATTGATAAACCTGTCGATCCGAAGGATGTTCGTACAGCTATTGAAATCGCAACCTTGGCACCAAGTGCTCACAACAGTCAGCCTTGGAAATTTGTCGTGGTTCGTGAGAGAAATGCTGAACTAGCAAAATTGGCTTTACGGTTCAAACTTTGAGCAAGTAGCGTCTGCACCTGTAACCATTGCCTTGTTTACAGATACAGACTTAGCCAAACGTGCTCGCAAGATTGCCCGTGTTGGTGGAGCAAAGAACTTCTCAGAAGAACAACTTCAGTACTTTTATGAAAAAAATCTTCCAGCAGAGTTTGCGCGTTACAACGAACAACAAGCCAGTGACTACTTGGCTCTTAATGCTGGACTTGTTGCTATGAACTTGGTCCTTGCTTTGACTGACCAAGGAATCGGATCAAACATTATCCTTGGTTTTGACAAATCAAAAAGTCAATGAAGTCTTGAAATCGAAGAACGCTTCCGTCCAGAGCTCTTGATTACAGTGGGATACACAGATGAGAAGTTGGAACCAAGCTACCGCTTGCCAGTAGATGAAATTATCGAAAAAAGATAGGAAGAAAAAATGACAGTTATTGATTTTACAGCAGAAGTAGAAAAACGTAAAGAAGACCTCTTGGCTGACTTGTTTAGCCTTTTGGAAATCAACTCAGAACGTGATGACAGCAAGGCAGATGCTGAGCATCCATTTGGGCCTGGGCCAGTAAAAAGCCTTGGAAAAAAATTCCTTGAAATCGCAGACCGTGATGGCTACCCAACAAAAAATGTCGACAACTATGCCGGACATTTTGAGTTTGGTGAAGGAGAAGAAGTTCTCGGAATCTTTGCCCACATGGACGTAGTGCCAGCTGGTAGCGGTTGGGACACTGACCCTTACACTCCAACTATCAAAGATGGTCGTCTTTATGCGCGTGGTGCTTCTGACGATAAGGGACCAACTACAGCTTGTTACTATGGTTTGAAAATCATCAAAGAACTCGGACTTCCAACTCTAAGAAAGTTCGTTTCATCGTCGGAACTGATGAAGAATCAGGTTGGGCAGATATGGACTACTACTTCGAGCATGTAGGGACTTGCAAAACCAGACTTTGGCTTTTCTCCAGATGCTGAATTCCCTATCATCAATGGTGAAAAAGGAAACATCACAGAATACCTTCACTTTGCTGGTGAAAAATACTGGTGAAGCTCGTCTTCACAGCTTCACAGGTGGCTTTGCGTGAAAACATGGTACCTGAGTCAGCAACAGCAGTTGTTTCAGGTGACTTGGCTGACTTGCAAGCTAAACTAGATGCCTTCGTAGCAGAGCACAAACTCAGAGGAGACATTCAAGAAGAGAATGGTCAGTACAAGGTAACTGTAATTGGTAAATCAGCCCACGGTGCTATGCCTGCTTCAGGTGTCAATGGTGCGACTTATCTTGCTCTTTTCCTCAGCCAATTTGCCTTTGAAGGACCTGCAAAAGACTACCTCGATATTGCTGGTAAGATTCTCTTGAACGACCATGAAGGGAAAAACTTGAAAGTAGCTCATGTGGATGAAAAGATGGGTGCTCTTTCTATGAATGCTGGTGTCTTCCGCTTTGATGAAACAAGTGCTGATAATACCATTGCCCTTAACTTCCGTTATCCAAAAGGAACAAGCCCTGAGCAAATCAAATCAGTTCTTGAAAACTTGCCTGTTGCTTCAGTTAGCCTTTCTGAACATGGGCACACTCCTCACTATGTGCCAATGGAAGACCCACTCGTTCAAACCTTGTTGAATGTTTATGAAAAACAAACAGGTCTTAAAGGTCACGAACAAGTCATCGGTGGTGGAACATTTGGACGTTTGTTAGAGCGTGGTGTCGCTTACGGTGCTATGTTCCCAGATTCTATCGATACCATGCACCAAGCCAATGAATTTATCGCCTTGGACGATCTCTTCCGTGCAGCAGCCATCTACGCTGAAGCTATCTATGAATTGATCAAATAATGCTATAGAAGTCTGAGATTTAATGCTTAGACTTCTTTTTGGAGGAGAAAATGTCTCAAATCGAAAGAATCAAGCAAGCTCTCATAGAGGATCCACAGAATGCCAGCTATACTGAGCAAGGCATCGAGCCACTCTTTGCAGCACCAAAAACAGCTCGTATCAATATCATTGGCCAGGCACCTGGTCTCAAAACCCAAGAAGCAGGGCTATACTGGAAGGATAAAAGTGGGGACCGCTTGCGCGAATGGTTGGGTGTGGATGAAGACACCTTTTACAAGTCAGGTTACTTTGCAGTCATGCCCATGGATTTCTACTTTCCAGGTCATGGGAAATCGGGTGACCTGCCACCTCGTCCAGGTTTTGCAGAAAAAGTGGCATCCTAAACTTTTGAAAGAATTACCAGATATTCAATTAACCCTCTTGATTGGGCAGTATGCCCAAGCCTACTATCTACATGAGAAAGTTAGTGGCAAGGTAACAGACCGTGTGCATCGATTTAAAGATTATTTGCCTGATTATTTCCCTCTGGTACACCCATCACCACGTAATCAAATTTGGATGAAAAAAAATCCTTGGTTTGAGGAAGAAGTGGTTCCAGATTTGAAAAAAAGAATTAAAACTATTTTAGGAGAAAAAGAATGAACGAAATTACGTTTGACGATTTTTATCAGCTTTATCAGAAAGAGTCGCTTTCTGTATTAGATGTGAGAGAAGTAGAGGAATTTGAGGCTCTTCATTTAGAAGGTGCTCGTAATTTCCCTCTCAGTCAACTGGCAGATACTTATGAGCAACTAGATAAAACCCAGCCTTACTATGTGATCTGTAAATCAGGAATACGTTCCGCACGTGCCTGCCAATTTTTAACAGAACAAGGCTATGAGGTTGTCAATGTCCAAGGTGGCATGGATGCCTTAGAATAAGAAAAATTTCCTTCGAAACCTTTTAAAAATGAGAAAGGACTCGAAGGATTTTTTTGCATTAAAATTCGGAAAATTGAAAACATTTTAGAATTATTTCGTGACAGCCTTTTCTAGCCTTTAATCATGTTATACTAAGAAAGTATTTTATTTTTAATAAGGAGAGTTTATGGCTAAAAAAGGTGCTTTAACAGGATTACTCCTGTTTGGAATATTTTTTGGAGCAGGTAACTTGATTTTCCCTCCAACTCTAGGCGCACAGTCTGGAGAAAACTTCCTTCCCTGCCATTGCAGGATTTGTATTTTTCGGGTGTTGGGATTGCCGTCTTAACCTTGATCATTGGTACCCTTAATCCGAAGGGTTATATCTATGAAATTTCTAAGAAAAATTTCTCCATGGTTTTGCGACGATTTATCTTGCAGTTTTGTACTTGTCGATTGGTCCATTCTTTGCCATCCCACGTACAGCAACAACTTCCTATGCAGTAGGGATTAGTCCCCTCTTAGCAGAGGCTGACAAAGGTCTAGGCTTGATTGTCTTCTACCCTTATCTACTTCGTTGCAGCCTACTTAATCGCGCTCAATCCTTCAAAAGATCTTGGATCGTATCGGTCGTATTTTGACTCCAGTTTTTGCCCTCTTGATCGTCATCTTGGTAATCCTTGGAGCCTTCAAATATGGTGGAAATGCTCCACAAGCAGCCACCGAGGAGCTTATCAGGCTTCAGCATTTGGAGCAGGATTCCTTGAAGGCTATAATACTCTTGATGCTCTTGCATCTGTTGCCTTTAGTGTAATTGCGGTTCAAACCTTGAAACAACTTGGATTTTCTAGTAAAAAAGAGTACATCTCAACCATTTGGGTAGTCGGAATTGTCGTAGCACTTGGCTTTAGTGCTCTATACATTGGCCTAGGTTTCCTTGGAAATCACTTCCCAATGACAGAAGAAGCGATGAAGGGTGGAACTCCAGGGGTTTATATCTTGTCACAAGCGACCCAAGAAATCTTTGGTTCAACAGCTCAATTATTCCTAGCAGCCATGGTAACAGTAACCTGCTTCACAACGACTGTAGGGTTGATTGTTTCAACTGCAGAATTCTTTAACGGACGTTTCCCACAAATCAGCTATAAGGTTTATGCGACTGTCTTTACCTTGATTGGTTTTGCAATTGCCAACCTTGGTCTTGATGCAATTATTAAATATTCTATCCCTGTCCTAGTTGTCTTGTATCCAATTACCATTGTGATTGTGATGATTGTGATTGTGAACAAGTTTGTACCACTTTCAAAACCAGGCATGCAATTGACGATGGGTCTTGTTACAGCTATTGCTGTAGCTAGTGTCTTGGGAAGTTCATTTGAAGTGACCTTCCTTGCCAAATATTGTGAATGCTCTACCATTTGCTAAGGCTTCATTGCCATGGTTAGTACCAGCTATTATCGGAATTCTACTTTCTCTTGTTCTTCCAAATAAACAAGAAAGTGAAGCTTTTGAAATGGAATAATCACTAAAATCACTTTTGTAGCTAAGTCTACAGGAGTGATTTTCTTTTATCCGATGATAAATGTGTTATAATAGGTAGCAAAAGAGGTGAAGAAATGAATCAAACTGTAGAATATATCAAAGAACTAACTGCTATTGCGTCACCAACAGGTTTTACGCGTGAAATTACGAATTATTTGGTTGAGACTCTTGAAAAACTAGGTTATCAACCAATCCGTACTGCCAAAGGTGGTGTCAACGTTACCATCAAAGGTAAAAATGACGAGCAACAGCGTTATGTAACTGCCCATGTGGATACTCTGGGAGCTATCGTCCGTGCTGTTAAACCAGACGGTCGTCTCAAGATGGATCGTATCGGTGGTTTTCCTTGGAACATGATTGAAGGAGAAAACTGTACCGTTCATGTAGCTAGCACAGGTAAAACCGTATCAGGTACGATTTTGATCCACCAAACTTCTTGTCACGTTTACAAAGATGCGGGAACAGCGGAACGTACACAGGACAATATGGAAGTGCGTTTGGATGAAAAAGTTACCAACGAAAAAGAAACACGCGCACTCGGTATCGAAGTTGGAGACTTTATTAGTTTTGACCCACGAACTGTCGTGACTGAGACAGGTTTTATCAAATCTCGTCATTTGGATGATAAGGTCAGTGCAGCTATTCTCCTCAATCTCCTTAAAGTTTATAAGGAAGAAGGAGTTGAACTTCCCGTCACTACGCATTTTGCCTTTTTCAGTCTTTTGAAGAAGTGGGACATGGTGCTAACTCAAGCATCCCTAGTCAAGTTGTCGAATATCTAGCGGTAGATATGGGAGCAATGGGAGATGACCAGCAGACGGATGAGTACACAGTGTCAATCTGTGTCAAAGATGCTTCAGGTCCTTATCACTATGAATTCCGTCAACACTTGGTGGCCTTGGCAAAAGAGCAGGATATTCCATTTAAACTCGATATCTATCCATTTTATGGTTCAGATGCTTCTGCAGCTATGTCAGCTGGAGCAGAAGTCAAACACGCTCTTCTAGGAGCGGGTATCGAGTCTAGTCACTCTTATGAGCGTACTCATATCGATTCTGTAGTTGCTACTGAGCGTATGGTGGATGCTTACCTCAATAGTGGATTGGTAGACTAAGATGTGCCTCATCTGTCAACGAATTGAATTGATTAAGGCGGGGGAAAATCCCTATTTTGTAAAAGAACTGGAAACAGGCTATGTTGTTATTGGTGATCATCAGTATTTTGAAGGTTACACTCTGTTTTTAGCCAAGGAACATGTCACAGAATTACATCATCTACCTCCAAGTGTTAAACTTCGTTTTTTAGAGGAAATGAGTCTGGTTCAGGAAGCAGTTTCTAAAAGCTTTTTCTGCTGAAAAATGAATGTAGAGTTATTGGGAAATGGAGATGCACATGCTCACTGGCATATTTTCCCCAGACGAGAGGGTGATATGAAGGGACACGGTCTTAATGGTCGTGGTCCAGTTTGGTGGGTTCCTTGGGAAGAAATGGCAGCAGAAGATTGCCAAGCGCAACCGAAACAATTAGAAAACTTAATCCAAACTTTATCTGTTGAATTGGATAAAGTTATCATATGAAAGGATAAATCATGAAAAAAAGATACCTTATCTTGTCAGGACTACTAGCCCTAACATTGGCGGCTTGTTCGCAAGAAAAACCAGCAACTTCTGACGCAAAAGCTTCTTCAGAGCAAAAGACTGTACAAGAAGGAACCGCGGGAAGTAAGTCTCAGGAAGCGAGCCCAAAAAGGCAGAAGTGGTCAATAAGGGAGACTACTTTAGCATTCAAAGGCAAGTACGATGAAATCATCGTAGCAAATAAACACTATCCATTGTCTAAAAGACTATAATCCAGGGAAAATCCAACAGCCAAGGCTGAGTTGGTCAAACTCATCAAAAGCTATGCAAGAGGCAGGATTCCCGATTAGCGATCATTACAGTGGCTTTAGAAGTTATGAGACTCAGACTCAACTTTACCAGGAATACGTTAATCAAGATGGAAAGGCAGAGGCTGACCGCTATTCGGCAAGACCTGGTTATAGTGAACACCAAACTGGTCTGGCTTTTTGACCTGATCGGAACAAATGGAGACCTAGTCACTGAAGAAAAAGGCAGCCCAATGGCTTTTGGACCATGCAGCAGACTATGGCTTTGTCGTTCGTTATCTAAAAGGTAAGGAAAAAGAAACCGGTTATATGGCTGAAGAATGGCACCTTCGCTATGTTGGCAAAGAAGCCAAAGAAATTGCAGCTAGTGGTCCTCAGTCTAGAAGAGTACTATGGATTTGAAGGTGGAGACTATGTTGATTAGTCGCAAAAACATCTTGCAAGATTACTTAAAATTTTGATAAAAATGAATAATAATTAAATAGAAATCTGCAAGACTAGTAACTCAAGGAAATATATC
>BNJU01005251.1_pt1 | contig 88412 bp, 101 predicted proteins | sample 8539281 | NCBI WGS metagenome assembly BNJU01 (sample SAMD00202456, study PRJDB9452) | human saliva metagenome | isolation source: human saliva | place: Japan
AAAAGTTTATGGTGCAAGCCTTCCCACACAAAGAAGGACCAAGGAAGACAAAGAGAAAGACCGTACATATTACATTTGCAGAGATGAAAGACCTTGATTGCAGGAAGCCTCAAATCCATATAAGAAAGCATATGATTACTAAGAAAAAGACTCCTTTTAGAGATGTTCACAGAAAAGTGGGAAAGAATCTGTAGTATGCTCATACCATATGCGATGGATTTGTTTACATGTATTTGGTCCGACATTACAGTGACAGGATATCCGAGTATTACATAGATAAAGCGTACAAGAAGCATTCTGAAAGAAAATACGAGAGCAATGAAAACAGCTTTAGTAGTATTAAATTATAATGATGCGATAACACCTTAAAGGTTCTTGAAATGTTGTACATTATGATGTATTTGATAGCACTGTGGTAGACAATGTCTTCAAATGACGATTCAAGAATCAGACTGAGTGCCGTCGCGAGGATACTGAAAAATATACTTTGTGGTGAAAACCATGAAAACAAAGGATATGGAGCAGGAACAATATCGGTAGTTTTCGTGGCAAAGAAGCTTGGAATGGATTTGGCTTTTGATTGCAAATCCGATACGGACTTTGAAGAAAGAGTGGTTAAAGTTTTAAAGTCCGCTATGGAAAAAAATGAAAGATATCGGCATATGCGCTCCTTTGGTAGAAACAAATGATGTATACGGCAGCAGAGAAAATGTACTTAAAGGTGCTTCATGTTGGCCGATGAGAGATTTTCTTCATTCCTTGGCGGAGAACGGTCCGATATGCAGGCGAATCTTTACAAAGGCTCTTCATTATGACAGAAACTTTTATAATGCCAAGATAAGAAAAGTAGGTGCCGTACTTGGTGCACTTTTGATGGTAAGAGTTGACGCCTTTATAAAGGTCGGAGGCTATGATGAAAAGATGTTTTTATACGGTGAGGAGGATTTGCTTTCAAAAAAGATGGAAGGCATAGGCTTAAAAACTGCCGTTATTACAGGGTATAAGTATAAGCATATACATTCGGCAAGCATCAAAAAAAGTTTAAAAAGCCTCTACTCACGCCAGAAAATCAGAGAAGAGTCCACAATGTATTTTTATAAAAATTATCTGAAAATAAACTCTCTTTGGCAGATATTTGCAAAAGTTTTCTTTGCATTTGTAAGGCTTGAAGTGATTATTTTCGGATTACTCTAGGAAAGTTTATGATAGAAATTTTACTTGCGACATATAACGGTGAAAGGTTTTTGCCTGAGCAGATAGAAAGCATAACAAGTCAAAGTTTTAAGGACTATAATATACTTGCAAGTGACGATAATTCAAGCGATTGTACTTTTGAAATATTAAGAAGCTATGAGAGTGTAATGGGCGAGAAGATAAAGGTTGTTCAGAGCAATACTCACAGTGCGAAAGAAAACTTTTACAATCTGCTTGATATGGCTGATGCCGAATATATTGCGCTCTGCGATCAGGATGACTTTTGGGAAAGCGACAAACTCGAAAAAAGTTTGAAGGCCGTACAAAGGCTTGAAAGAAGGTATGGTAAAGAAACGCCGATACTTGTGCATTCGGATTTGGAGATAGTGGATGAAAAACCTGAATTACAAAACAAGAAAATGTCTGAGCTTACAGGTATAAGTGAAGCCATAAAGTATGCAAAAAAGGAGTCAAAATACCTTTATACAATAAGCACCGAAAAAAGTTTTTCAAGATATCTTGTTGAAAACAATATTACAGGAAATACGGTGATAATAAATAAAGCATTGCTTGATATATATAAAAGGCCCGAGGTTTCTTTTATGCATGACTGGTGGCTTGGACTGATCGCCTTTACATTCGGTAAGGTAGGTTTTCTTAATGAATGCCTTGTAAAATATCGTCAACATGAAAACAATGAACTTGGTGCAAAGAATCCTCTGGAACTTCGCAATATAAAAAAGAGAAATAAACAAAGGATAAGAGAAAATTACGACTGTATGTTTGCACAGGTGGAGGAGTTTTTAAGATTATACAAGGATGAACTTGGAAAAAGCAGGTCAGCCGATACATATTACGCACGCAAATATTTAAATGCATTTGCAAATATGAAATCTAAAAACAGAGTATCAAAGATAAGAGATATCCTGAAATATTCATTTTTTTAAAAGTTCAAAAAAATACTTACAATAGGAGAGATGTTGAATATCTGATGAATAAGAAAAATAAAAGTGAGATTTCCACATCTCTTTTTTGGAAAATACTTGAAAACGGAGGTTCGCAGGGAGTCCAGTTTATAGTGTCGGTACTCCTTGCAAGGCTTTTAAGTCCGTCAGAGTATGGAATAGTTGCAATAGTTTTGATATTTACAACAATAGCTAATGTTTTGGTACAAAACGGATTTGCTTCAGCACTGATACAAAAGTTTCATGCGGATGATTTGGACTTTTCATCTGTGCTGATTTTTAATGTACTCTTGTCACTGGCAATATATATACTGTTATTTTTGGGCTCTCCCATAATAGCGGATATATATAAAAATCCCGAGCTTACCGACATACTTAGAGTTATGGGAATAATAATACTGCCCGGAAGTATTATATCAATAGAAAATTCATATGTTGCCAGAAATATGAAGTTTAAAACACTTTTCATAGCAACATTTCTTTCGTCTGTGATTTCAGGCAGCGTGAGTGTAATTATGGCACTTGAGGGAGCAAAGGTCTGGGCTTTGGTTTTTCAGCAGATAGTCTATTATTTTGCACTCCTTATAATACTCGGTATAGGTATAAAATATTTTCCGGGGCTTAAGTTCAGCTTGGATAGATTAAAAACCATGTTTGCCTATGGCTCGAAGCTCTTGGCGGCATCACTTATAGATACGATTTTTACAAATATACACGGACTTGTTATAGGTAAGGCATACAGTGAGGATATGCTTGGCTCATTCAACAGAGGTGAGCAATTTCCAAAACTTGTAGTAAGCAATCTTTCATCAGCCATACAGTCCGTACTTCTTCCTGCCATGTCAAAGAAACAGGAAAGCAAGGAGGATGTAAAATCACTTTTAAAGTCATCGGTAAGACTTTCCACATTTGTGGTGGCACCTATGATGTGCGGTCTGGCGGCAGTCAGTGACAATCTGATACTTTTACTGCTTGGAGAAAAAGTGGAGGATTGCAATACCGTTTTTGCAGATGATGTGTTTTTTCATATGTATTTTGGCCGATTCATGTATCAAACCTTGAGGCATTAAATGCTATGGGCAGAAGTGATATATTTTTAAAGCTTGAGATTATAAAAAAGATCCTTGGAATTGCCATATTGCTGATAGGAATAAGGTATAATGTATTTGTGTTTGTAGGGGCTTAAGGCCTTTTTCAGATTTGATCTGTGCATATATCAAATGCGGCACCGAACGGAAAGCTCTTAGGGTTACACCCTAAAAGAACAGAGTATGGATGCTTTAAATAACTTCATCCCTGCTATAATTATGGGAATTATTATTTACATTGCAGGTAAGCATATAGGAATCGGTATTTTTAAGTCTTCTGATACAGATAGTGCTTGTGTAATTATTTATATAGCATTGGCTGTAGTTATGAAAAATGAGAACTTTAAGATGATAGTGAGTAAGGTGAGATAATAATGAATATACTTTTTGACCAGTGTGGGTAGAAGAGCATATATAATCGATTATTTAAGGGACATATATAAGGACCTTGGATTAATCGGAAAGTATCGTAGCGACAAATTCGGATATGAATACAACAGCTATGAGTGTAGCTGATAAGGCTTTTGAGTCACCGCTTATATATGATGAAGAATATATTCCGTTTCTACTGGAAATATGCAAAAATGAAAAAAATAGATATTTTTAATTTCACTCTTTGACATCGACCTTATGATACTTGCAAAAGAATAAAGCCGAATTTGAGGCTTTTGGGTGTAAAGGTCATTGTTTCAAATGAGGATGTTATAAATATTTGTAATGATAAATTTGAAATGCTTGAGTATCTTGAGAAGATAAAAATATGCCTGTGCCTGAGACCTATTTGGATCTTGATAAGGCACTTGAATGTGCAGATTTTGATAATAAAGACTTATATTTTTAAAAACCCAGATGGGGAATGGGCTCTAAGCATATTTTGAAGCCGAGAATAAAAAGGAACTTGAAGTTCTCTATGAAAAAGGCAAAGAGAAGTATTCAAAAATCTTATTTGAGATTTGAGTCAAATGCCGATATGAAACAGGGCAATACTTATACAGGAAAAAGATCAAAGGAGATGAGTTCGGACTGGATATTTTCAATGATCTTGAAAGGTGAGAACTCTAGTGTTACGGTAAAGAGAAAATATGCAATGAGATCCGGGTGAAACCGATATTGCAGAGGTTACCAAAAACAGCGAGCTTAAAGCTGTAGGAAAGAAGATTGCAAAAAGCCTTTTCATATAGGAAATCTTGATATGGATATACTCTTATCAGACGGGAAAGTCTATATAATAGATATGAATGCAAGATTTGGAGGAGGCTATCCTTTTACTCACAATGCCGGAGTAAACGAGCTGGAAGCAATTATAAGACTTTTGCAGAGGCAAAAGAACTTAATGATTTAAGTGTTAAAAATACGGCCTCTTTGCAAAAAGAAATAACCATGGTGGAATTAAAATAGATTTGGATATATTATGGACAGTAAAGAAAGAAGTGCATATTTTTGGAATATGCTGGGAAGCTCTGTATATGCTGTTACAAGCATGCTGCTGGTGTGGCTGTAACAAAAGCTTGCAGGAGCATATGCAGGAGGAATATTTTTTTCTTCGGATTTTTCTACATTAGGCCAGCAACTTTATATAGTTTCATACTTTGGAATGAGACCTATACAGGTTACCGATGTTTCAAATGAATACAGTTTCGGAGATTATCTGAGGCTTAGAGTTATTACCTTTCGGCTCTGGCTGTTTTGGCAGGCTTTTGTATATACAATATTATGACTAAAGGACAGCTATGTCTTTGAAGTATATATGATTTTGTCACTGTATAAGATTTTTAGACGGATTTTGTGATATATTTGAGTCTGAAATGCAAAAGACAGGACAGACTTGATATGACCGGAAAGGCAACACTTTTTCAGAACATTATTCTGTGTAGGCATATTTTTTGGGACATCTTGGAATTTACAGAGGATTTAAAGATCAGTTCTTTGGCGCTGTTTACCAAGTATAGTGATAGCTGCGTTGGTCTTTGATATTACTGCCGCTTAAGAAGATTGAATATAGATAAGAGTATAAAAAAGAATCATCATATAACTCTTTATTAAATAAGAGCAAATGGCTGTTTTTGGGAGCTTTTATAGATCTTTTATATCTTTGCGGCCGCAAAAGTACGCTGTAAATTACAGGCTTGAGAGGAGCTAAACGGCTACTTCAGCATAATATTTATCCCGACATCCATAATAAATCTGATGGCAGGGATTTTATAATAAGGCCGATACTTACAAAAGCTTTCATTGCTGTATAAGACAGGTAACAAAAAAAGTTTTGTTTTCGACCATATCAAAGATTGCGGTATTTATATTTGCGGCAACGTTTATTTGGAATGCTTGCGGCTTATATTCTCGGAATACCTGCACTTAAGCTTGTGCTTGGTGACGTGGGAAAGTGCAATAGAGCCTTACAAACCTGCATTGGTTTTGGTGATACTTGGCGGAGGACTTTATGCAATAGTGAACTCTAGGATATTACTGTCTGGTTATCTTTTGAGATGACAGGAGTTATATTCTTTCATATATGTAGTAGGTGCGGTGTTTTGCATATTTTTATCAGTGATTTTCATGGTAAAAGTAGTTTCGAATGAACGGAGCGGCTTTTGCATATATGATAACCATGCTCGTTACTTGTCAATATCTTTTCCTTATAGCAGTGATTTTTCGGACTCAGAAAGGTTAAAAAAATGAATTTAGTAGATGTAATAATACCCACATACAAAGCCTGACAACAAATTTTTGGTATCAATAAAAGAGACTTTCTGGCTCAGACAGTAAACACCAGGGTAAGATTATTATTATAAATACGGATAAAAGCTATATGGGATAAGACCGGAATAGAAGAGAAATTAAAAGAGCTTTTGAAGCAGCGATACTGAACTTATATTGAGCATATAGAAAAACAGGATTTTGACCACGGGTGCTACAAGAAATCTCGGAGTGTCAAAAGTCAAAGGTCGAGATATTTTGTTTTGTCATGACTCAGACGCAGTCTGTTTTGACAAGAAGACTATTGAATATCTGCTTAGAGGTATGGATAAGTCCATCAAAGATGACTTATGCAAGACAGGTACTCGATAAAAATGCAAATAAGATTGAGAAGTTTACAAGAGAATTTAATTATCCTGCAGAGTCAATGATAAAGTCATTTTAACGAAAGACAGACCCTTGGAATTAAAGACATACTTTTGCTTCAAATGTCTGTGCGGCATATGAAAGAGAGACTTTTGATGCTTTGGGAAGATTTGATACCGGTCAGATTTTGAATGAAGATATGCTTTTTGCTCACAAGCTTATAGAAAAATGGATATTTTTGTAAAATACGAGGCATGGGCAAAGGTGGTACATTCTCACAATTATACCGGAGTTACTCAGTTTAAAAGAAACTTTGATATCGGGGCGTCACAGGCAAGCAATCCTCATATCTTTAAGAATATAAAAAGTGAGAGCGAAGGCAAAAAATGGTATTTAAAACATGGAACACCTTCTTGTCCACTCACTCATATATCAGTGCAATCAGGCTTATTTATATCAGTGCCTGCAAGTATGCGGGATTTTTTGGCAGGGAAAAAATTACAAGAAGTTGCCAAAGGGTGTGGTGAGAGCTTTTAGTATGAACAGAGAGTTTTGGAGATAGATATGGCTGATACATTGGTAATAATACCTGCGTTTAATGAAGAAAAGAATATTGCAAATGTAATAGAGCGACTGACAAATACATTAAATGATGTGGACTATGTGATTGTAAATGACGGCTCCATTGACTCTACATCAAAGATCTGTAGAGAAAGAGGATTTAATATTATCGATTTGCCTGTAAATCTGGGACTTGCAGGTGCATTTTCAGACCGGATGAAGTATGCATACAAGCACGGCTACAAATATGCGGTGCAATTTGACGGCGACGGACAGCACAGACCGAATATATACCTGAAATGAGAAAAAATGTGAGGAATGTGATATAGTCATCGTTTCAAGGTTTGTAACCAAGAAAAAGCCGTTTACGATGAGAATGCTTGGGCTCAAGACTTATTGTCTTTGCAATAAAACTTAGTACCGGTGTGACAATACATGACCCTACTTCAGGTATGCAGAATGTATAATGAAAAAGCTGATTGTCGAGTTTGCGCTCAGACTTAACTATGCACTGAGCCCGGATACGGTATCCCTATCTTATAAAAGCAGGGTATGAGAGTCTGTGAGATACAGGGTGAGATGGATGAGAGAGTGGCTGGAATAAGTTATCTCACTCCTATCAAATGCCACTAAGTACATGTTTAGGATGCTTTGACTCCATCATATTTATTCAAAGTTTTAGAGAGAAGAAAAATATGACTAGCTATACTAAGAATAGGTTTGATCTTGATATCTATAATGTCATGGTCATTATAAGAAAAATAAGAAAATCAAAGATAAGAATAGAGGACGGACTCTTCTGGGTGGTCTTTTGCCATCATACTGATAATCTTTTGCCATATTCCCAGAATAATTTATTTTATCTCGGACCTGGTCGGGTGCCAAATCCCCGCAAATATAGTCTATCTGATAACAATAGAGCATGCTCTTTATCAAGCTTTTCTTTATGAGCATACAGATGTCGCTCCTTGAAAACAAGGTGGTGAATCTGGCTCAGAGATGGCGCTGAAGGAGAAGGAGAATAGGGACAAGATAGAAGAGGCATCGAAATAGTAAGTAGGAGGTGTGGAAATGGCAAAGGGAAATCTACATTAAGGATGGACGAGAGTTGAAAGCGCAAGCATCGGAACTGTTTGAGGCGTTGATTGATTTAAAGTACCACGACGGGCATACAGACAGGCTCTTAGATGTCACGGTCTATTTTTGATTTTCAGTCCCGAGAAACCAGGGGCTTTTTGTTGAGAAAATTTATAAAAGAGTAATTAGTCAATAAATTTAAGAGAAATCAAAAGTATATTGTATTTCTATCAAGTATATTGATTTAATCAATAGCATTTATCATATAGTTAAAGGGCAGTTCATTATATCTAATACACCCTATATCTATATTTTTATATTTTCTAATTTTAAAGGTTCTATTTATAAAGGAGGTTTATGTCTGAGAGGTCTATACAAAAATTCAAAGAATATGTACAAAAGTTAAATCCATTGACGATATTATATTTAGAAAGATGGCAGAGAATAAGGAGTTTTGTGAAGAAATATTAAGGACATTTTTGCAAGATTATCAGCTAAAGGTCTTAAATAATAAGTCCTAATATGCTATAACTAATATAGAAAGGCGCCTCGTTATACTTGATGCACAGGAGTTAAGAGACGAAGGCGAGTGAATATTGAAGTTCAAAATGCTGATAATGTAAATCATCAAAAGAGTGAGATATTACAGTAGTGTATTGACTACAAAGTTTGACGAAAAAGGCGAAAGCTGATAATGTGCCGGAAGGTATGTATGATATATATTTGCAATTTTGATATATTTCGAAAGAAAATAAGAGCTCATATTTAATAAAAAGGGTGATAGACGGAAGTACGGAAGTTGGACACGGGCTTAAAGAAATATATATCAGTGCCAATATAAAATGACGATACCATATTATCTGAACTAATGGAGTCTTTACAAAAAGATGATTGTTACAGTGACAATTTTCCTGCAACATCTAAAATGAAATATGATTTTAAGTATGTTAAGAGGGTAATAAGATGACGGATGCAATGAAGGAGTTATACGACTATGAAGAAGAATCTAGCAGTGGATAAAAGAGGTGTAATAAATACATTGATTATAAAAGTTTTGTAAAAGATGGAATAATATCAGTAGAAGATGCTGCAAAAAGAGCAAACTTAAGGCAAGCAATATCATATTTGAATGAAAATGTAAATGCTTTATTAGGCTTTAAAGACAATGAGGACACTGTAAACAGGTGTCCTTGTATGGCTTTTAATTGATTAAGACTATAAGATAAAGAGGGTATTGAAAGAGGGCAATAGTTGTTAACTATTAAGATTTAAAGGAAACACAGAAGACTATTTTTCGATATGTCCCAAGAGATTGGAGTATTAGCGAGGCAATGAGTAGAATCAATACACAGGTATACTAATTATGTAAAGATATAAAATTTCTTCGAATTTTTAAAAATATTATCAAAGAAAGGCTTTTAAAATAAAGGAATTAAAATGATTATATAAAAACAAATTGACTATTTGAAAATTATGGTATTTTCATAGTATCATCAAGGAAGAGTGTATGTAGACTTTTATGCTTATAGTGAGATAAAAACGTCAACAACCAATAATTCAAAAGCGCAAATATTATTTTTATTAATAATTTATTGACATTAGATGGAAAAGACATATATAATATTGACTATAATATTATATTATTATGGAGGAAAATGAGAAATGACAGCATGTCATATTAGGTATTGTATTGTAGCATCTGCTTTAATGGTTGGATGTGGATCTGGAAGCGAACAAACTTCAGATGTAAAAATGAAGTTACTGCAGAACGTGAAACAGAAATAGAGACAAGTAAAGAAGAGTTCGAACCTAGTATAAGTGTTTTTAAACAAATGGACTGTATTTTTCTTTTTGTAGTATAATGTTCTTATACAAAGAAGGGAGCATTTACTATGGGAAGAAAATCATCCACTATAACTCTTAGCTTTGAAGACAGAGCATATCTTGAAACTCAAACTAAAGCACGTACTATCCAAGCACAAACCGTTGCTAGAGCTAGAATTTTATTACTGAAAGCCGACGGTTATTCGATAGAAGCTATAGCTGATAAAGTCGATATGAATCGAAAAAGCGTTATGCTCTGTATTAATAAATTTAATGAGGGCGGTATTGAGAATGCCCTTTTCGATGCTCCCGGTCGTGGTCGTAATGCCGAGATTACAGACGACGAGAAAGCATGGATAATTAATATTGCTTGCCAAAAACCCGTAGATTTAGGTTATTCGGCAGAAGTATGGACCCGAGCTTTGCTTACAAAGCATATCAACAAATTTGCCGAAGAAGCAGGGCATACAAGGCTTTCAACAATAAGTCAGTCGAAGGTTCGTACAATCCTCGAAGAAGCTGATATAAAGCCAAACAAAATAAAATATTACTGCGAGAATCGTGATCCGAATTTCGACCAGAAAATGCATAATGTATTGCTGGTGTATAAGCAGTTATCATTGCAGTTTGATGAAAAACGGTGAACTACTTCCATTTGGCGATGATGACCAAATAATCCATGTGCTTTCATATGATGAAAAAAACCTGGAATACAAGCGATAGCTACAACATCCGATGACCTTCTTCCGGATGATAATCATTCGACAATCAGTCGTGATTACGAATACAAACGCCTTGGAACGATATCTCTGCTTACAGGCATTGATTTGCAAACAGGAGAAGCAATTCCCCTGGTAAAGGAATCTCATAACAGTAACGATTATATAGAATTTCTAAAACTGCTTGATAATAAATATCCAAAAGAAGACAAAATCCGCCTTGTATTGGATAATTTAAAAGTTCATTCTTCTGTAGAAACAAGAAAATATCTTGCCACTGTTCCAGGAAGATTTGAATTTGTGTTTACACCCAAGCATGGTTCTTGGCTTAACCTCGTAGAAGGTTTCTTTAGCAAGATGACGAGGCAAATGCTAAAGGGAATCAGAGTAAAAACAAAAGATGAACTTGTTGAGCGTATATATAAATATTTCGAAGAAGCAAATGAAGAACCTGTAGTTTATCATTGGAAATACAAACTCGATGAGATTGATCCAAATGAAGAGGTGCAGGTTGAAACATTGCCTCTTGAAAAGTCCAGTTAATTAATGACGGTTATACTAGTGATAATATTTCAAAATAACATCGTAGAGTCGAGTAGTAGGTCGAGTATCAGATAATCCTAAATATAAAAACGATTGAAGATGATCCACATTTTGAAGGTGCAAGCAAAAACAATAGATGGATTTCTAAGTGATTTGGTAATGATAGATTTGAGGATGCAAAAAGTAAATGCTTTAGATGGGTCGGATGGATATAATGAGATATACAAGGAATGATAAAATCTGTTGATGATTGTTAGAAGAATTTTTCATCAAAAGATAACATCATATGATAAAAAGGAAGACATGTTTAATGGTGGTATTAAAAGTATAATATAAAAAGCAATAAGCATCTAAAAGAATTCGCCCATAATTATATTATAGGAATTAAGCTTGATGAACCCGTTATAACAGTGTTACTGAGAGCAGTAGAAGGTCACGCTTTTACAAAAACAGAAATGCGAATGTCATGGATCTTATAGTAAAAACGCTTGAAGATATATTGATTAATTCTGGAAACTTTGAAGACATTATTAAATCGGATAAAGATTATTATGCAAAGAATTCAAAAGCTGCAGATAAGTTATATGACCAATATAACGAAGAGCGTGATGAAGAATGCTGTCTTTGTTACAATAAATGATGAAGGCTAAGGCATAATAAAGTTAGTGAAGAGATTGGAGAGGATCTTACATATGTTAGAGTAGTGATGAATATAAGATTAGAGAAGTAAATAATGGTAAAACCAAATGGTTAGTTGAAAGCATTGATACTGGATTATTCTAAACTTTTTAGATGATTATCCAGAGTTATTTTTAGAGGATGCTAATGATGAGTTTGATAGCAATAACGTGCATCTCGATTGCGAAGAAGGACAGTAACAGTAACAGTGAAGAGGGACAGAATATAACAGTGAAGAGGATATGAATACAACAGTGAAGAAGCTTTGAGTATGAAGTCATGCCAAATGAATAAATATTTAATGCTTGAAAATGTATCAAGTTGCAGGTTCAATATTATGATGAATTATATTACGTATAGTAGTTATAAATAATCATATTTGTAAAGATATCTTACATGCATGTTTTATATAGAGATATTTGAGTTTTAGAAGAAAATCATTTATTAAATAATTTTTAATTGTTTTAAAGTAGAGAATAAGATTATGTTTCTTTGTTCGAATTGTAGCGAAAAGGATAGATGATAAATGATATATTTTGTAGTTTATGTGGTAGTGGTAAAATAGTGCTACCAGTATCTGCTGAGAAGAAGATCTCGAGTGACATATCAGCTTTAAACTATTGAGGATAGGAAAGTGAATTAGGGACTCACGATGAACAGGAAACATCAAAGACTCAAAATCATAAGCGCATCGTCCAATAACATAAGAAATCAAGATATCTTTCGTGGATATTTTTATTAAATTTTTAAGTAAAGAATATATGGTAGAAAACTCATATTTTGATTAGATATGGCGCATGATAGCTTGGAAAAATGCTTTAAAAGTGAGTTTGGACATAGTGAAACGACTTCTTGTTGCATTTGATGGTGGGAATATATTTGAAGAAGGACTTCTTGATAACAGATAGCAAAATTAGGTGGAAGAGTAAAATGTCTACTTCGTGATAGTGCAATGGAACTTGGAAGATATAGCAAGTGTTAACACTGAAAGACATCTATTATCAGATAAAATTTTATTTTGTAAACCATCAAAATGAAATGTCTCCATATATTTATTTGACAGGAATAGATCGCACATGAATTTGTCTTTCACATTTAAAGAATATAAATGAAGTATTTGGATTATATGAAAATGAAAAGTGATATGCAGGAAAGATTGGCAGATATATGTTGTTCGGTTCCATTAGGATAGCAGAAAGCTGCATAGGGATCTCCTATTAGAGAGTACAGAAGAGAACTTATTAAAAGCTAGACAGTATTCCGGATAGTGAGATGGTGGTTCTTGACTCGACTATATTTGGTAGCGGGTAAAGCTGGATTTGCAACTGGACCAAAATGGATTGTATTATTGCTTATCAAAAGAACGTTGGAATGATTTCCTGAATGAATTTAAACGCTAGATGTAGGTCTTAGTACAACATAGGCAAGTTAGAATGCCACATGTAATATTGGAGCAGAACAGGAAAGCCGAGTATGCAGTTTTAAATAAATATCCAATCATTAATATAAGTTATACTTGGAGGAATATGAAAATGTTTTTGTCACGATGTGGAACAAATTGACAGAAGGTGCAAGTGGTTTGCCCTAAAATGTGAACTAAAAACAAAGGAAATTACATTAGTAAATAATATAGAATCAGTTAGTGTGCATAGCTGATAAGCAAAACATAATAGTAAAGTTAAGATAAGCGACAGCTAATAGTACATGTTGTCACAGATTCATTGCTCATGTGAAGGATAAGTGACACAGATAATATATGTACCTATTTCGCAAGGATCAGTAGGTTATAGATACTCTTTGTAAAATATCCATTAAGCCTCCAAAATGAAAATCCATTGATTATTTTAATTATGTGAATACTTTTCGGACAAGGATTTAGTACTGACGAGAGATTTACTTTGGAATTATGGAAACCATTAGAGGCGCAAAATGGTACTAAAAGAGATAGGAAGCATTGACATAGTAAAACATATTTCCACTGTGGATGCAAATGATGCTATTTTGATAGGACATATGAGTAAATATTCATCATATATTATTTTAACTCATTTATGCTAAATCATATCTTTTTCATGTTTAGATTTTGCACTGTCTTTTATATGAGCTTAATTAGTAGTCAAGATAGTGATTTTGACCTTTGAAATAGACCATATATTAAAACATGTGGCATAGCCCTATTGGAAAAACTAAAGATTTCTCTTACAGATGGAAAATGAAAGAGATTCAACATTATAAAGAAGTATCATCAGATGGGATATAAAGTTCTATAAACAGCAAGAAGATGATATGAGAAAACTATTATCTATTCCCCGAGAAATATAAGTTATACTTGCAATGGTAACGCAGTACAACAGAAAACATTCTTACGCAATAACGGATCATGGTATACTCCTACAAAATACAAATGATAGTGTGGTGTTATAACATGGATGGAATTAAAAGAGTGTAAAATAACAATGCTAGATGTTCATAACCTTTAGTGTTAACGGTATTGTTATAGAAGTTGATACTAACAAGCCGATCTAGCATGTAGAACTTTTAAGCAAATCTTCAATATGCTACAGTTGCTTTTTGGGGAAATCAGTTTTAGTAAGGCTAAAGTAATCCGAGAGTGCTATAGTAAGGTAGAGGAATAAAGATTACGAAGATTCCTCAGAATCATTGTAGGCATATATGAAGCTGATACACATATTAATAAGTTTCTTTGTGACATGGAGATTCACTTGGATTACCTTGGAAGATAGATAGACTGGTTTCTGAAATGAAAGAATCACTGTGGTGTTGAAGCTATAAAAATGTATAATGCCTACATCGTGTTTCTGGTAAGAACAAAAAGGGTTTATTATAGCTGAAGATGGTTTTTATTATCGTAATGAATCCGGTGGTGTTGGAAAAATATTGTGGGACAAATATATAGATCGTCAAAAGCTTCTCAAAGATGTATACATTTATGTGGTGATGGATTTAATGTTGGACCGAAAGGCAGGTACGGCCATATTAAATTTACTTGGTTGGAATGCAAGAATATATTGTAGCGATTGTAGTTAAATACTTATTGATATTCTTAAAAATAAAATTTTAAATATAGTATTGATTTTCTCTTATTAATTGGAGAGTAATTGATTAGGTTATAAACCAAGGCATGCAATACTTTGTGAAATGGTTGCTGTAAAAGGCTCATATATAAAACGTGTATGGCTGATTTTCAGCCCGCTTTTATATAAAAAGATGTCTACCAATCTTCTCTGTTACATTTTTATAATTTTTATCATGCTTATAGTTGACTTCTATAACGACGTTTTTGATAAAGATTAATCGTAAGCGCATTATAATATAGTGCCTTATATTCTGTTATAAATAACTAGTAAGAGTTGCCAATAAGTGTATAGTACTATTTAGTTAGTTATAGTGATAGTAGATAGTACTGCTATAGAAATGCAAGTGGAGGTGATTATGGATCAAGTAACAAAATTAAAAAGCGTTAAAACAAGAGCAAATGGAAAGCACTTATTAATGACTGTCACAAACTGGTAAAGCAAATGGCATATGTGAGCAAAACATATTACAGAAACTTAAAGTGTCTTAGTGAGCAGTTATGTGAGACTATTTCTATCCTCTCAGAATCTTTTGGAAAATCCTACAACTTTTAAAATGTAGAAATCACCTCACCTTTACCGTCTACAAATGCTGGATTATTATTCATTTACAAAATGCTACTGTTGAAATTTATGAATTGGTCATTCCAGCAGCTAAGACACATACCTACTTTTTCGGAAGAGAGATATATAAGAATTGATCACTAAAGAGAAGCTGAGAAAGTATCCAGAAAAGTAAATCTGACAATATGTATTCAGTACGTGAATTCGGATTTCGCGCTTGTTTATATGTTAATAGATGAAATATTAAGATATGGGGAGTGTTAAACATTATATGAAGCAGATGAGGATAGATGTGGAAAGGAAAGAAGTGCTCTGTTTGATAAAAGATGCTTTTAGAGAAGCTATACATCAACGCCTTCCTCCACAATAAGTGGTAGAAATGAAATGGAAACCCATGGTAACGATTTACCCTGATAGGATTGAGATTTTATCAAGAGGAACAATACCACAGGGACAGACTGTAGAAGGATTCTTTTTAGGTGAGTCCATTCAGTTAATCATTGTCTGAGATTTTACAACTGCATATCAGTGAGAAACAGGTGAGGTGTTCTAAAATTACAGGAGAAATATGGAAAAGAAGCATTTGAATTCAGAGAAAACTCTATTATAGTAAAAGATTCCTAATTGGATTAATACTATGTATGATAAAAGAGGGTAATAAAAAGTTGTAAGTTATTCGATTTAAATGAAACACAGAAGGTTATTCTTTCCAAGAAATAAAAACAACCTCAATATTACAAAGAGAGAGATTCAAGAATTCAAGAAAAATAGGAAGGAAAGACTGCAGTAGATCTTGGGATTTAATTTAAAAAGAAAAAGGGTATATAGAACATATCGGTTCAAACAGAATGGAGTATTGGAAAATACTTAGATAAAAGTATTTGTAATAAGCTATTAGCAATCTGATATTGAGTTTTATCCTAGCTTATATTGATGATAATAAATGATTTTATCATTAAGTATCGGAAACTTTGAACTTGATAACTTATGAATGAATTGGAGAGGAGAGTTGCCAATATTCTGCACAGGAAAAAGTGTGTTAAAAAGAACATGACTTATAGGAGATAAATGATGTGAAAAATATGATTTTAAGTATGTTAAGGAGGGTAATAAGATGACGGATGCAATGAAGAAGTTATACGACATATTTAAAGAAGAATCTAGAAAACAAGCGGATAAAAGAGGGTAGAAAAGAAGGTGTGATAAATACATTACTTATGCTTGTAAAAAGACGGAATAATTTCAGTAGAAGATGCTGCAAAAAGAGCAAATATAAGCGCGAGCACGTTTCAAAAATATTTGAATGAAAAATGTAAATGCTTTAGTAAGGCTTAAAACAATGTCAGACACTTTAAAAGGTGTCCTTTTAATACTCTAAAAACATAGAAAAGCTCAGTAAAGTGATAAAAATAGAAACAGTTAGAAAGTGCTAACTTATAGAATATTCATACAGATAATCCTACCTGGGGTGCAAGACAAACGTCTTCACACTCAAAAATAGGGGCTTTGTAGGGCGCCGTAAGCACGTTTTTATATGAATGAGATGGATATTTAGAGGCTTTTATAGCGGCATTTTGCTACTTCGCTATTATTTTTATGCTAAACGGCGAGGCGGCCAGTCATGCAACAGGTATCGTATTGTCATAACCAGATGAATATTAATTATAGTAATAAACACCTTATATCAAAGTAATATCAATCCGATGATTTTCTTGGACTCTGCTATTTCTACACTTATCTCATCCTGTGACATATCGGAAATATTATATTTATTTTGCAACTCACTTTGCTTTCTTGTAAAGCACTGATTCCGGCAAAGTCGGTGCTATCTGACTTTTATATTAAATTGAATAGTTTTATTTTGCATCTTAAACCTCTGGAATCAAAAACTTATAAGTTAATTATAGCATGAGTATATTGTATTTCATCAAGTATATTGTATTTATCAAGTCATATTGATTTAATCAATAGCATTTATTATAATAGTTAGAATGGGCAGTTCATTATATCTAATAATTTATATCTATATTTTTATATTTTTCTAATTTTTAAAAGGTTCTATTTATAAAGGAGGTTCATGTCTCGACAGGTCTATACAAAAATTCAAAGAATATGTACAAAAAGTTAAATCCCATTGACGACATTATATTCAGAAAGATGGCAGAGAATAAGGAGTTTTGTGAAGAAATATTAAGAATATTTTTGCAAGATTATCAGCTGAAAGTCTTAAATAATAAGTCGCAATATGCTATAACTAATATAGAAAGACGCTCTGTTATACTTGATGCTTATTGTGAGTTAAGAGACGGAAGGCGAGTGAATATTGAGGTTCAAAATGCTGATAATGTAAATCATCAAAAGAGAGGAGATATTACAGTAGCGTATTGACTACAAGCTTGATGAAAAAGGCGAAAGCTTTTGATAATGTACCGGAAGTGCATGATATATATTTGTAATTTTGATATATTCAAAGAAAAACAAGAGCTCATATTTAATAAAAAGGGTGATAGACGGAAGTAACACGGAAGTTGGACAACGGGCTCAAAGAAATATATATCAGTGCCAATATAAATGATCGGTACTATACTATCTGAATTGATGGGAGTTTTTACAAAAGATGATTGTTACAGTGACAATTTTTCCTGTAACATCTAAAATGAAATATGATTTAAGTATGTTAAGGAGGGTAATAAGATGACGGATGCAATGAAGGAGTTATACGATATATTTAGAAGAAGAATCTAAAGACAAGTGGATAAAAGAGGGTAGAAAAAGAAGGTAGAAAAAGAAGGTGTGATAAATACATTACTTATTCTGTAAAAGATGGAATAATTTTCGTAGAAGATGCTGCAAAAAGAGCAAAACTTAAGCGTAAGCACATTTCAAAAATATTTGAATAAAAAATGTAAATGCTTTTAGTAAGACTTAAAATTATGAGGACACTGTAAAAGGTGTCCTTTTTGTTCATTTTTATGCACAAAAACCTTGATTTTATTCATAAAAAGTGTATAATTATGAAACTATAAAAAGTACTATAACAAAGTGGGAAAAGGAAGAGAGGTGTTTTTATGATAAAGGTAGGTATTGTCGGGAGCTACAGGATATGCAGGAGCCGAGCTCATTAGACTGTTGTTACAAAGAGATGATGTAAAATAGTCGGATTCGGTTCAAAGAGCTTTTGCAGGTGAGAGCTACTGAAGGTCTTTAGAAGTATGTATCAAATATGCAGATGATATTTGTGAAAAACGACAATGTATCGGAAACTGTCAAAGAAAGCGGACATTATATTTTACGGCTACACCTCAAGGTTTCCTGGCTGAGAAATATAAATGATGAGGTGCTGCTAATGCAAAGGTAATAGACCTTCAGCAGACTTCGTGATAAAAAGATGTGAATGTATATGAAAAGTGGTATAAGCTGAGCACAAGTCAAAAATCTTATAAAGAGGCTGTATACGGTCTGCCTCGAGCTTTTACCGTGAAGATATAAAGAAAGCAAGACTGATTGCAAAATCCGGGTTGTTATCCTACCTGTTCGATACTTTTCGTTGCAGCCGCTGTTAAAGCATAAGCTGATAGATGAAAAACAGCATCATAATAGATGCAAAGTCGGGAACCCTCGGGAGCAGGAAGAAGTGCGAAGGTTGACAATCTTTTTGTGAAGTAAATGAAAAATATGAAGGCCTCACGGAATCGGAAGTCACAGGCATACACCCGAGATAGAGGCTCAGCTTTCAAAGGCGGCAGGAGAGGACATTGTACTAGTTTTACACCTCATCTGGTTCCGATGATGAGAGGGAATTTTTGCGACTGCATATGCCGCACTGAAAATCGATGTCAGTGAAGAGGATATAAAAATGCCTATGAGAGTGAGTATGCAAATGAGAAGTTTATAAGGCTTTTAGAAAAACGAAAATGCGGAGACGAGATTTGTTAAGGGAAGCAATTTTTGTAGATATAGGCTATGTATTAGATAAGAGGACAAACAGGATAGTGGTGACCGTGCCATTGACAACTGGATAAAGGGAGTGGCAGGTCAGGCCGTCCAGAATATGAATTTAATGTTTGGGATAGATGAAGAATGTGGATTAAAAAGCTTTACCGATGTCAATATGATGAAAAAGATATAGAAATAAGGACAATGAAAATAGAGGACTATACTGAGGTGATGGCTCTTTTGGAAAAGTATAAAGGGCTTCAGGATCGTGGCGGTTGATGATGATTTTTGAACATATAAAAGATTTCTTGACAGAAATAGTCGGGTTAGTGTTGTTGCTGTAAAGAACAATCAAATAGTCGGAACCATACTTTCAGTCATGACGGCAGACAGGCGACATTTTACCATGTATGTGTGGATTCAAAGTGCAGAGGAGAAAATATACTGGTAAAGATGGTAAAGGAGGCCATAGAGAGGGTAAATGCCGAAGGGATAAGTAAGATAACTCTTATAGCATTCAAGCAAAAATCTTGCAGGAAATATGGAAGAGTCAAAACTGGAAGCAAAATATGATATAAAACAGCTATGAGCTTTGTACTGAATGGGGAAAAATATATCAAGTATTGTAGCATAATCAGTTCATACATGGATTAAAAGCTTAGTAGATGCTACAGTTAATCATAAAAGCAATATAAGGAGAATGTACGAAGATAATAAATGGTGAATATGTGCACCGAATGGATTTTTTGCAAGTGCAACTGAGGCAAATATAAAATATAAAAACAGAACCGATATACTATGATTTTTCTAAAGTTCCTGCAATATCTGCAGGAGTTCACACCACAAATCTTGTAAAGGCGGCGCCTGTACTTTGGGACAGAAAAATAACGGACAGCGAAGATGTAAATGCAATAGTTATAAATTCAGTGATTGCCAATGCCTGTACCAAGGATGAGGGAATGGAGTACTGCAAACAGAGTGCAAAAAGGCGGCATCTGAACTGGGAGCGGAAGAGAATTCAATACTTTTGCATCTACAGGTGTTATAGGCATGCAGCTCCTATAGAAAAAGATTTCACAGGAATAGAATCGCTTTTCAAATTTTTGATAGAGTGAAAAGGCTGCAAATGAAGCATGATGGCTATAATGACTACAGATACTGTTTCAAAGGAAGTTGCAGTAGAGTTTGAAATATCGGGAAAGACGGTAAGGATGGGAGCTATGTGTAGGAGTTCTGGTATGATACATCCGAATATGTGCACAATGCTCGATTTATCACAACAGATGTAAATATCTCAAAGGAGCTTTTATTAAAGGCTCTGAGAGAAGATGTGGTGGATACCTTCAATATGGTGAGTGTGGACGGAGATACATCCACAAACGATTCTCTTATAATACTTGCAAACGGACTTGCTGATAATGAAAAAGATAGTTAATGAAAACAGTGAGGAATATAAAGGTATTTAAGAGCAATCTAAATTTCGTTACAACAGCTCTTTCAAAGATGATTGCAGGAGACGGTGAGGGAGCCACAGCACTTTTTGAAGTGGTAGAGAGAGCAGACTCAGAGACCGCAAGAACCTTGGCAAAAATCGTAGTTACCCTCATCACTTACAAAGGCGGCCATATTCGGACATGATGCCAACTGGGGAAGAATACTTTGCGCTCTTGGTTACAGCGGTGAAAAGTTTGATCCCGGACAATATGGAGCTTTATTTTGAGAGTGAAAACGGAAAGATTTTGATATATAAGGACGGAGTATCTGTAGGTTTTGATGAAGAAAAAGCAAGCAAGATATTGTCTGCAAAGGAAGTCAGAGCTTGGTAAAGCTAAATATGGGAGATTTTACTGCAACGGCATGGGATGGATCGGACATTTGACTATGTAAAAATCAATGCGGACTACAGAAGCTAGAGAGGTGTTTTATGGATAAATTACTTGAAAAAGGCGGGGACTCTGATTGAGGTTTCTGCCATGTATATACAGGCGTTTAATAAAAAGATCGTGGTTGTAAAGTATGGCGGTTCGGCAATGCTTGATGAGAACTTAAAGAAAAAGGTAATACAGGATATCGTACTTTTAAAGCTCGTAGGTATGCAGCCTGTTATCGTCCACGGAGGAGGAAAGGAGATTTCCAAGTGGCTTGAAAAGGTGAATATTGAGCCTCATTTTGTAAACGGCTTAAGGTTTACGGATTATGCAACAATGGAAGTTGTTGAAATGGTGTTAAACAAAGTGAATAAGGAGTTGGTACAGATGATAGGAGAGCTTGGAATGAAAGCTGTGGGTATCAGCGGAAAGGACGGTTCCCTGCTACATTGCCATAAAAAGGAAGTTGACGGTGAGGATATAGGTCTGGTCGGAGAAGTGAGTGAGGTAAACCCCGGCATCATCTTTGATCTTTTGGAAAAAGATTTTTTACCTGTCATATGTCCTGTAGGTTTTGATAAGGAGTATACAAGCTACAATGTAAATGCGGACGATGCGGCATGTGCAATTGCAAAGGCACTGAAGGCGGAAAAGCTGGCATTTCTTACAGATGTTGAAGGTGTATACAAGGACTTTAACGATAAGAGCAGCCTGATAGAAAAGATAAGTATAAGGAAATTGAAAAGCTTATAGAAAAACGGACAGATGGGAGGAGGTATGCTGCCGAAGTTTTCAAACTGCGTGGATGCGGTAAAAAACGGAGTAAAACAGGGTGACAATTGCAGACGGCAGGGTTGCACATTGCCTTTTGCTTGAGATGTTTACAAACAAAGCGTATAGGTACCATGATAGTAGGAGATCAGTTATGAAGATGAAAGATTCAATAGATTGCGCCGAGCAATTGTTATTAAAGACGCATAACAGGTACATGTGGTATTTGATCACGGTGACGGAATAAAGCTTTTTGATACCGACGGAAATGAATATCTGGATTTTTGCCGGCATTGCGGTACAGGGACTCGGGATACAACTATAAGGAGTGAATGAGGCGCTGAAGGCTCAGGCTGACAAGCTTTGGCATATATCAAACTATTTTTATAATGAGCCTGTTATAGAGGCCGGAGAAAAACTTCTTTGTATCAGTCAGATGGAAAAGGTGTTTTTTACAAACTCAGGTACGGAAGCTATAGAGGGTGCGATAAAGATTGCAAAAAAGTACGGTACAAAAACTGGTGGAAGATTTGAAATAATCGCAATGGAAGGAAGTTTTCACGGCAGAAGCTTAGGAGCACTTTCGGTAACAGGAAATGAGCATTATAGAGAGGATTTCTATCCGCTGATTCCGGGAGTAAAATTTGCAAAATATAATGATATAGAGTCTGTAAAAAATCTTGTTAGTGACAAAACCTGTGCTATAATACTTGAGACGGTACAGGGTGAGGGTGGAATTCATCCTGCAACTAAAGAGTTTCTTGAGGGTATCAAAAAGCTTACGGATGAACATGATTTGATACTGATTTTGGATGAGATTCAATGTGGAATGGGAAGAACACGGACAGTATTTTGCCTGGCAGGAATACGGCATCAAGCCTGATGTTATGACGGTGGCAAAGGCACTTGGTAACGGTGTGCCGATAGGTGCCTTTTTGACATCGGGTAAGGCGTGATGTATTAAAGCCGGGAGATCACGGTTCCACATATGGAGGGAAATCCTTTGGATGTGCAGTGGCATCCAAAGTACTGGATATCTTTTAAAGGAGGACGACATAACAGGGAAATGTAAAAGCAGTGGGAGATTATCTCAAAGAAAAACTTGAGGCTATGGCAAAGGAATATCCTTTTATAAAGGAAGTCAGAGGAAAGGGATTGCTTCTCGGTATGGAGTTTGACAGACCTGTGGCCGATATTATAAAGTCGGCGCTTATTGATGAGAAAGATGGTACTTATCAATGCCGGAAGCAATGTTTTGAGATTTATTCCGCCGCTTATTATTTCAAAAAGAAGAGCTGATGATGCACTCGAAAAGGTTAAAAAGGGTGCTTAATAAGTTTTTAAAGAAAAGGTGAGCAATGACGAAGGAAGAGATTTTTGCCATAGTTGAAGAGGAAGATGTAGAATTTATCAGATTACAGCTTTACTGATATTTTTCGAACTTTGAAAAATATCGCAATAACTGCAAGCCAGCTTGAGGATGCCATGGAAAACAGGATCCTTTTTGACGGTTCAGTGTAAAGGGATTTGCGCCCATAGAAGATTCGGATTTGTATTTACATCCGGATCTTTCTACCTTTTGTATATTTCCTGGAGACCCGCAGCAGGGAAAGGTTGCAAGATTTATCTGTAATATCTCACAGAACCGACGGAAGTTGCTTTTTGAAGCCGACCTAAGGGCGGTATTACTTGATGCATATGATAAAGCAAGGAAATTAGGACTTAATATATTTATTGAAGCCGAGTGTGAATTCTTTTTGCTCAACACTGATGATAAAGGTGAGGTAAGTCTGAATGTGAAGGAAAAGGCCAGCTATTTTGATATCGGCCCTCTTGACATGTCTGAAAATATCAGAAGAGATATTGTACTGACTCTGAAGAGATGGTATAAAGATAAAGTCTTCACATCACGAGATAGCAAAGGCACAGCATGAGATAGACTTTTACCGATCGTGATGCATTAAAGTGATGCAGACGCCATTCAGACATTCAGAATGGCGGTAAAAACTTTGGCAAAAGACATGGTCTCAGTGCCTTTATGCCGAAACTTTTTGAGAATGAAAACGGAAGCGGAATGCATTTTAAAATATCCGCTTTTGACGATAACGGAAAGAATATATTTGAAGATAATGCTAAGCTCAGTGACAGGGCAAAATCAACAATTGCGGGAATTCTTCATCACGCAAGGGAATTATCACTTATAACAATCCTTTGGTAAATTCTATAAGAGATTGAAGCCGAATTTTGATGCACTGGTTCATGTGTCGTGGAGCTCAAATTCAAAACAGAAGTGTTCTTAGAATACCGACAGAAAGAAACAATCAGATAAAACTTGAACTTAGAAGCCTCGATTCCGCTACAATCCGTATCTTTGTATTGCAATGCTTATATATTCAATACTTGACGGAATCGAAAAACAATATGGAGCTTGAAAGATGCCATTAATGAAAAATATGTACTCGGGAAAAATTATAATATTAAAAAGCTCCGGATACATTGAGTGAGGCAATAGATGAATTTGAAAATTCAAATTTTGTGAAGGAAAAACTTGGAGCTCAAATATTTGATGAGTACATAGAGGCAAAGAAAATCGAATGGAACGAATTTAACAATGCTATAACAGACTGGGAGATTAAGAAACATCTGGAAAGATTCTAGTAAAGAACTTTTTCAGTTTTTAATCAAGGAGAAAGGACAGTAATGTCAGATATAATCATTGTATTTCAAACTTAGTGACAGCAAGGTTTTGAGGTCGATTTTGATAAAAAACGGATATTCTATTGTCGGAGTGGTGGTATCAGGTGCCAGGCAATAAATCTGTCTCGACGATATTGATTATGTATTGTGGTCTGTGCTTATCAGCTTAATGATATGCAACATATGGAGCTTAAGGAGAATATGAATGAAACCTGCGAGCTTTTTGTTGGTATGTTCACCTGGGTAAAGCTTGATGAAAACCCGGATGAAGATATAAACTTTTTACCGATGCCTTTTAAAGTAATAGAATTGGTAAAAAGGTGAGTGAAATATCGGATAAACTTTTATTATGAGAGAGAAAAAGAAAGAAAAAGCAGGAAGAGCGTGGCAGCAAGAATTTTATGGCTATACAAAAAGCCAAGGAACTTTTGATAAAGTATAAGAATATGACTGATTTCGAGGCACATAAATATTTGCAAATCAGCAGTATGAAAACGGAGAAACCATTATCAATACGGCAAAAAGATTTGTTTGTTATATGGTGGTAAGGAATAAATTTAGATGGAGAATTTTATGAAGTTTGTAAAAATGCAGGGAGCGGGAAACGACTATGTATATGTGGACTGCTTCAAGGAAAAGGTGGAAAATCCAAGTAAGGTTGCTATAAAGGTAAGTGACAGACATTTCGGTATCGGCAGTGACGGTCTGATACTTATATGCCCTTCGGATATAGCGGATGTAAAGATGGATATGTACAATGCCGACGGAAGTAGGGGGCTTAGTGTGTGAAACGGCTCAAGATGTGGCAAAAAATATGTATACGACCATGGCTATGTGAAGTCTGAAAAGTTTACCATGGAAACAGGCGCAGGCATTAAGTACATTGAAGTGGAACCAAAAGAAGGTGTTGCAGAATATATTAATGTAAATATGGGCAAGGCAAAAATTACCTCGGATTTTCCTGAGAAGATATGGATTAACGGTGAAGAGAAAGAGTTTATAGGAGTGGATATAGGAAACTGCACGCCGTATATTATGTAAATTCTTTTGAAAGAACTTAAAGAGATGAATCTTGAAAAATGTCGTATGAGTACTATGAGAAACATGAGAGATTTCCTCAAAAAGGCAAATTCCGAATTTATCTATATAGAAGACAGAAAGAATATTCATATGAGAGTATGGGAGAGAGGATCCGAGAAACCTTGCCTGCGGCACGGGAGCATGTGCGCGTTTGCCACAATGAAAAGAGGATTATGTGAAAATACTGCAAGAGTTCACCTGCTTTGGAGGAAATCTGACATCAGTCTTGTCGGTGATGAGATATATATGAGAGGTAAAGCCGAGATGTATTTACTGGTGAAATAAACTTTAAAAGTTTTTTTATATAATATCTACAATAAGTGAAAACGGCACATAACGTTCTTTTATAGATATGGTAAATTTTTAATAGAACACTCTGTATACCCTTATTATGTATGGGCAAAATCACATAAACAAATTATCGTATTTCCTATTGATTTACTTGTGATAATGCATTATTATTTATGTGAAACTTGTTAATATCTGCTATCGTATTTAGAGCAGATCGATTCGAAAATCATTGTTGTCAAATATGACGGCTGATTAATGACTGTCTCATTCTGATTTTTGTATGAGATGGTAGAGAAAAGTAATAGAGTAAAGGAGATAATTATATGATCTCAAACCAGATTCTTCAAAATACCATAGATGGTTTAAAGAGTATTACGAGAACAGAACTTTGTGTTTGTGACATTGAGGGTAAGGTTTTAGCAACAACTTTTGCCGAGGCCGATACTTACGGATTACAGGTAAGTACATTTGCGAGTTCTCTCGCCGACTCTCAGGCAATAGGTGGATTCCAGTTTTTTAAGATTTTTGATGAGCACCAGCTTGAGTATGTTCTTATGGTTGAGGGAACAACCGATGACACCTATATGGTGGGAAGAATGGCATCATTCCAGGTAGAGAACCTTCTTATAGCGTATAAGGAGAGATTTGATAAAGACAACTTTATAAAGAATCTCTTGCTTGACAATTTACTGCTTGTAGATATCTACAACAGAGCAAAGAAATTACATATCGAGACTACTGTAAGAAGAGTGGTATATATTATTGAAACAAAGAATGAGAGAGATGTATCAAGTCTTGAAGCTGTAAAAGCTCTTTTTGCGTCAAGAAATAAGGACTTTGTTACAGCTGTTGATGAGAGAGATATCATTCTTGTAAAAGAGATGAAGGAAGGATCTGCATACGAGGATCTGGACAGAGTAGCAAGATCTGTTATTGATGAGCTTAATTCTATCGGAATTTTGAACGTTACAGTCGCTTACGGAACTATAGTAAATGAGATTAAAGAAGTGTCAAAGTCTTATAAAGAGGCTAAGATGGCACTTGATGTAGGTAAGATATTCTATGCTGCAGAGAACATTGTTGCATATTCAAGACTTGGAATAGGAAGACTTATTTATCAGTTACCTATACCTCTTTGCAAGATGTTTATCAAGGAGATATTTGACGGAAAGAATCCTGAGGATCTTGACGAAGAGACACTTACTACAATCAACAAATTCTTTGAAAACAGCCTGAACGTATCCGAAACATCAAGACAGCTCTTTATCCATAGAAATACTTTGGTGTATCGTTTGGATAAGCTTCAAAAGAGTACAGGACTTGACCTTAGAATGTTTGAGGATGCAATCACCTTTAAGATTGCATTGATGGTTGTAAAGTATATGTCATACATGGATAAGCTCGGCTATTAAGTTTGAAAGTAAAATTTGATAATTAGGATATGGGGAGATTTATATCTCCCCTTTATTTTTTTAATGTGATATAGTAGGGGATAGAGAAAATGGAGGTGTTATATGTTTGAACATCGTGAAATAGATGACTATGAGAAATATATTAATGAAAGGCAACAAGGAAGAGCGGGTACAAACGGTTCTGGCCCGAGAGACGATAGAAATCGGGAAAAGAAATCAAAAAGAAAAGGAAGAATGAGCGGGGTTATAGGATTTATTCTGGGAATTATGACATCGTTTGTTTTGGTATATGTAGGATTTGCTTTTGCATTCAATAACGAAATGTACTGTCGCTGTTTTTAAAGAGAAATAGTAAGTTTGACTATAAAAAATAGAAGAAAAGACATCGGTTTTACAAAAACATTATAGACAGATATTTTCGTTTGATGAAGATATGACAAAGGTGGAAGACGGTATTTACGCCGGAATGATGAACGGACTTGGAGATCCTTATACGGTATATTATACAAAGGAGGAATACAAGGCGCTCAATGAAGATACTCGAGGGTAAGTATGAGTATTGGTGCCGTGGTTTCACAAAAATCCGAATACCAAGATTATCACCATTGTAAAGATATTTGATAACAGTCCGGCAAATGATGCGGGGCTTCGTAGTCGGAGATATTATCGATAAAATAGACGGTGAAGAAGTTGCCGGAACGGATATGGATATACTTGTAAAAGACCAAAAATCAGAGGTGAAGAGGGCACAAGTTTTAAAAATGACAGTCCTCAGAGGTGATGACAGAAAAGAGTTGAACTTGATCTACAAGAAGATCTATAGAGGTGGAGACCGTAGCAGGTAAAATGCTTTGATAACAATATCGGCTATATAGCTGTAAGTCAGTTTGATGCGGTTACTCGGAAACAGTTTAAATCAAATATAGAGTCACTGCAGTCACAGGAATGACAAAGTTGATAGTGGACCTTCGTGAAACCCGGGAGGATTGCTTGATCGTGTGGTGGATATGCTTGATTATATACTGCCTCGACGGATTGGTTTTTATATACGGAAGATAAGTACGGAGAAAGAGAGGAATATTATTCTGACGGAAGTCATGAGTTGAAGATTCTATGGTTGTACTCTGTAAATGAGAACTCGGCATCCGCATCGGAAGTTTTTACAGCCATATTCAGAGACTTTGAGTGGGGTACAGTGGTAGGAAAAACCACATTCGGTAAGGGTATAGTACAAAATGTACTCCGCTTGGAGACGGCACGGCAGTTAAAATTACACAGCATTACTATCCTCCGTCGTTATGACTTACATATGGTGGAATAAAAGCCTCGATCAGAGGTGGATTTAAATGAAGGCAAAAAGATAGGAACTGATTCGACAACCAGCTTAGTGCCGCTATTGATATTAAAAGAATGAGAATAAAAGATGATTTGTTTTCTTGACGGCGTGAAACAGCCGCTGATTTAAAAAGAAAAAGAAGATATGGAAAATATAGAGGCGGATATGATATCCGCTTCGGATACGGAAGAGAAAGGCTATTTATAAATACTTCGACGGAGAGGTTATTATAGATAGCCTTTCGTCCGCCGATACTGCAAAAGAAGGCCAAAGAACTGATACAAAACAATCGTCACGTCTGACTGAGGTCAGTGACGGCATAATATCGTATGGAAATGCATACGACATTATACTCGTGATCCCAATGCTTTGCGGAATAGCGTAAGGCTAAAAAGTTGAATCATCTGAAAATTGCAAAGCGGATATAGAGTTTGGCAAAGACAGATTAAAAAGAGCATATTGTAGTTGTTCGAAATGCTCTGATAAAAACAGAACCAGAGGGTCACCTTACGATACAAGGGCGAACTGTGAACAGTGGTTGCAACAGTAGTATCTAAATGCGTATGACAGCCATGAGCTGGGGATGAAACAAATTACTTCGGGAGAGCATTTCTTCGTATTTTGATGAAGAAACAGACATTAATGAAGAACCCGTACATATAGCACCCAAGCTTATAATGTCGTATAAGAGCGAGTATGACACAAGCTTATATATCAGTTTAAAATCGGCAGAAAAGCCTGTGCAGATAAAAAGTTACAGGAATTTTGTTGATGCACTAAGAGATACGAAATTTATCCCTTGGTAAAAACGACAGTGTTAAGCTTTGGACATGGGGCATTTGACGACAAAAGAGTATAAAGTATGTAAAGTTTATTGACAGACTTTGTGGAGCACAGAGGCCTCTATAAGCTGCAAACTGCTTGATTATGTAAAGACGGCCCCAATGTATCGAAAATACTGGTAGACGGAGCAATATAGATGATATTTACAACTCACTTGTCGGAGAAAAAGTAGAGCTGACAACAGAGTACTTCAAAGAAAAACCGTTACGATATCTGAACTTAGAGATCTAATGAAAAAGATTACTATCGGGATAAATCCTATTTATGACAGAGATTTGTTTGCAGGTATAAACCTGGAAGTGGATTTTCCTCTGTCGTTTATATCAAACAATTATAGATCTGCATTAAAAGATAATTATCTTAACAGATGTGATGAAAAACTTTGAAGATATTTAAAGCAATGAATGATCTGTGGGTAATGGATATCGGGAGATAAAGATAGGGAAGAAAAACATAGGCAGGTTTTACTCTACCGTACTGCAAGTATAAAAAGATTATGCGAATATAGTAGATACTGCCCCGAGGCACAAGTTTTGTGCCCGAAAAGCCGGAGATTAGCATATTATCTTGATATGGAAGATAACATTGTAACGGGAAGAGCGAAGGACTCTATACCGGCGGCAGAGTGGACATTTTGTCGGGAAAAATATTTGAAAGAAAATGATAATGAGCTTTAAGAAATCAAAAACATGAAGAAAAGGCTATAGAGGTTTTAAAGATATATCTCCCACGAGAATAAGCAAAATTTCCTTAGTGCGAGAGACAGAAGAGGAACTCATGAGCTGAAGGTTTCGTGTATTGATAAAATTAAATAAAATATGCAAGGTACTTTGGAAGCGAGTTTTAATAATATCAGAGTATACAAAAAGCCTGATGCAGGAGTTGAGTATCTGTAAATTCAAATCTTTGCAACTGGAATTTTATCAGATGATATGAGTGTAGAGGAACTTGCAAAATATTGTTACAGTTACAGAAAAAGAAAAATATTATCGTTTAAAGAGCGGAGCTTATAAACATGGATTCTGAGTACATGAAGAATTTCAATGAGATACTGAATGTACTGAAATTTCTCCGAAAGATTTAGAGCCGGTGCACTTACAGTGCCTTGTACTGTTCACCTATATTGATGAAATGATGGAAAGCGCATAATGAACTGGTAGAAAGAAGAGATGAGAGTTTTGTAAAACTGATTGAGAAATTTGATAATATAAAAATCTATGGACTTTGTTCCGCCGACTGAAGTGTCACTGTTTGTAAGGAAATATCAAAAAGAAGGCTTTAAATGGTTGTCCTGTGGAAGAGCTGGATTTGGCGGATTTTTGGCAGATGATATGGGACTTGGAAAGACCCCTGCAGATTATATCTCTTTGATAGATGCAAAAAGAACGGAAGGCTTAAAAAGCTCTATAGTATGTCCGGCATCTTTAGTATATAATTGGAGGAGGAAACATCAAATTTGATGCAAAAAGGGTGAACTTAGAGTATGGTACTTGCAACCGCCAAAGAAGAAAAAGGCAAAAAGAGTATTGAAGAGTATGAAGATTTGATATCTATATAAGCTCTATGATACTCTTGGCAGAGATATTTCACTGTATCACGATATGAGATTTTCTATCAGATAATTGATGAGGCTCAGTTTATAAAAATCAAAATACCGGAGTTGCAAAAGGCGGTAAAAACTGTGAAAGCTGATGTAAAGTATGCTTTGACCGGAACACTCGATAGAGAACAGATTAAGTGAGCTTGAGTATTTTTGATTATATAATGCCGGGATTTTTGTACAGTTATAATTCATTCAAATCAAAGTATGAAAATACGATGAGTAAAAGACGGTAATGATGAAAGCGCAAAAGCTTTTTCAAAGATGATCAGTCCTTTGTACTTAGAAGGCTTAAGTCCGAGGTGGCAAACGGATTTGCGGATAAGATAGAAGAGGTCAGAGTATCAAGATTTGATAAAAAGCAGCAGTTGACATATGATACCGAACTTACCAAACTGAAAAATGTATAAAACGGCAATGAAGAATATAATCAGTTCAAAGATGATAATATTGTCGGAGATTCACAGCTAAGACAAATCTGCTGCGATCCGGGGCTTATTTTTGAAGATTATACTGAGATTCAGCAAAACTTGAAACCTGCATCGATCTTGTAAAAAGTGGCATAGAAGCAGGACATAAAATTTTTATTTTCACAATTTACTTCAATGCTTGATATAATAAAGAAGAGATTTGAAGAAGAAAATATAAGCAGCTATGTTATTACAGGTTCACGAGTAAAAGAAAAGAATCAAGCTTTGTAAATGATTTTAATAATCGACGATACAAATGGCCTTATTCTGGCATTGGAAAGCGGGAGGCACGGACTTAATCTGTAGGGTGCCGACATAGTTATTCACTATGATCCGTGGTGGAATTTTTGCGGCACAAAATCAGCCACAGACAGAGCCCACAGAATAGGGCAAAAATAAAGTAACGGTTTACAGACTTATTGCAAAGGGAACTATAGAAGAGAAGATAGTTAAGCTCAAGAGTCAAAGAAGGATTTGGCTGACAGAGTATTAAACTTTGAAGAGGGCACTATCCTGGCAAATATTTCAAAAGAGGAATTGCTTGAGCTTTTTGGGATAAGTCTAAGATAGGGGGAATCAGTGATAGAGAGGTACTATGGAGGAAACGTAACAATCAAGGAACTAATGAAAGGATTTGAATCTGGAAAACTTCACACCGGATATAGATACGGAATCTATAATATTGAAGCATCCCGATATAAACAGACCGGCATTACAGCTGGCTGGCTTTTTTGATCATTTTGACAGTGAAAGAGTACAGATAATAGGTACGTGGAGAATGCATTTATTCAGACATTGAAATGACGAAAAAGAGAAAGGAAACCGATGATAAGCTGTTTTCATATAGGTTCCATGTGCACTATATGCAAGAGGAATAAAGCTCGATGAGGATATGATTTTCACTGTGTACATTATGGTGACCATGTCTCGGCATTGAACAGTTCATAACTTATATTACCGCAGAGCTTGTAAGATGGCTTAATGTACAATTGGCTCTGTTATCTGCATACATGGTGTTTCTGGATGTATACTGGTGAAGGAGTACTTTCATAACTGGAGACAGCGGTATCGGAAAGAGTGAGGCGGCTCTTGAGCTTGTAAAGAGAGGCCACAGACTTGTATCTCGATGACGTTAGGGAAACTGCGAGGTCACAGCAGACTTTGTAGGTACGGCACTGATATAACCAAGCATTTTTATTGAGCTTTAGGGAATAGGAATTATAGATGTGAAAGGCGTTATTCGCGTACTCAGTGTTATGATACCCAGTCCATCGATCTGGTAATACAGCTTGAAGATTGAGACAAAAATAAGGACTATGACAGACCGGACTTGAGGATAATTATATAGAGTACTGGGAAATAAGGTTGTATGTCGTTTTACCTGTAAGACCTGGTAGAAACCTTGCAATCATAGAAAACCGCGGCCAAAATCACAGACAGAAGCAGATGGGATACAATGCGGCAAAGGAACTCTACATAGAGTACAGGCAAAATATAGCTGAAAAAGATTGATATTAAAATAGTAGCGGAGACAAAAATGCAGATGGATTTTAAAAAGTATCCTTGGTGAAAATTGCAAAACTGGTGAATTGTTAAAAGAGCATACTACTTTTAAAGTAGGAGGAGAGGATTATTTTCTGACTCCCTGTCACTGAGGAAGAACTGAGCTGATGTATGGATATAATAAAAAGGAAACTTAAAAATATTATATCTTTGGAAAAGGCAGCAATATACTGGCGATGACAAAGGGCTATGACGTGAGTGATTATCTCCACGGTTTGTGAATAACAGTATACACATGAGGGCAATATTATAGAAGCAGGTGCCGGAGTGGGACTTGATAAGATAAGTGATTATGCTATGGAAAAATCCACTTACAGGTTTTGAATTTGCCTCGCGGTATACCGAAGCCTTGGCGAGTGGATAGTGATGAATGCAGGGCATATGGCGGAGAGATGTCAACGTACTGGACGAGTCAAAGCAGTTAGGTGCTGACGGAAGCATCAAATGGAAAGATGTTTCAGAACTTGACCCTCGGTTACAGAAAGAGTACATATTTTAGCAAATAAAGAGATTGTACATGGCTGCAAAAGCTTAAACTTGAGTCATGGCAACAAGGATGAAATAAGAGCACAAATAGAGGATTTAAAACAACAGGAGAAGTGGAAAACAGCCGCTGGAGTATCCCTAGTGCAGGTTCCACATTTAAGAGACCCAAGGGTATTTTCTGCAGGTAACTTATAGATGATGCTGGACCTAGAGGTCTTAGCCTTGAGGCTGCAGTATCTCAAAAACACTGGTGGTTTTGTAATAAATTATGACAATGCCTCATCTGACGACTATAAAGAAGCTGATAGAACATATAAAAGAAAGAAGTATGTGAAAAGTTCGGTAAAAACTTGAATGTGAAGTATGATGATTTGATATGAAGATGACACTGTAACAGGAATGTCTCGTTCAGGTAAGACTGTTGCATTAAAGATGCTTGAGGATTTCGGATACTACTGTGTCGACACCTGCCGGTAGAACTTTTTGTTAAACTTGTAGATCTAGCAATCGAACTGAAAGAGGTATGAGAAGGGCATAGCTTTAGGTATCGACATCAGTAGCGGACTCTAACGGATTACAGGAAGTATTTTGATGAACTCAGCCATAAAAATCAATATGGAAATTCCTTTCTTGAAGCGGATGATGAAACATTGATAAAAAGATACAAAGAGACAAGAAGAAATCATCCTTAGCTGCAGAGGGCAGACTTATAGACGGAATAAATCTTGAAAGAGAAAGACTGGTATTTTAAGAGAGAGAGCGGACAGAATACTTGATACAGTGTAGATTTTTGACTAAAAGAGTTGAAACAGGAACTCATCTATGTTGACGGAAAGCTTTAATAATCTTTTTGTCACAGTGCTTTTCATTCGATATATGTACGGTATACTGATGATCCCGATCTGTTATTTTGATGTAAGATTTTACCGAATCCTTTTTACTGATCAAAAGCTCAAAGCTGAAAACAGGGTGAAGAAAAGGAAGTTTCGGATTATGTTTTCAAATAATGATGCGTGATATTTTTCTTGGATAAGCTGGATGATATGATTACAATTTCGACACCCAGATATATTGATGAGGGTAAGAGCGCTTTTGTAATAGGACAGGTTGCACAGGCTGACAACACCGCTCGGTAGCTGATGTGCGGCTCTCAGAAAGACTCTGATAATATAGAGGGTATGGTGCGGACTGAACACAGAGATATGGGCAAAATATTTCTAAGAATTTCACAAAGATAGAGAACGGATGACATTTTCTTCAGAAGGAAAATCGAAATCGGATAATTCCTACGGTTAGGCATTGCATACTGCAGAAATTTTAGCAATTGTTTACCATTGGTACTGTTTCTTTATCACAAAGTGGTGAATTGTCTTTAAAAATAAACACTGAATTTTCAGGACTGCACAGAAAGTACTTTACATTAATACATTTAATATAAATACAGAGGTAGTAATACAATAGTACTGTATGAAACGTAAGCGCCTGTATTCTGTGAGTATTGTAGACGCCAGAAACTAAAGAGGTGCTGAAGTTTGAGCAAAAGCTCTAAAAATCAAGAGTATGGTAGACGATTTGTCTCTGGCAGTAATACGTCTCTACTGGAATCATGTTGTAAAAGGTTTCTTTAGAGGACATTTATCCTCAGGCTCAATAACAGATCCCGAAAAAAAGGATATCATTTGAGATAGTATGTTCAACTATGGAGGATGCACTTTTTAAAAAGAATTGATGGAAGACTTGCATATTACCTAAAATACTACAAGAAAAAGCTTATGTAGTATAGCATAGCGACAGTGAGCAAAATCATTGGCACTCTGGTCTGATGGAAGTTAATTTACACGCTTGCGAGTTTCGAAAAATATTTCGGAATCTTAAAAGGAATGCGAAACGACAAATCGAAAAGTGAATTGCGAGACCGCAAATAAATAAAACGGTTTTGCATCACTTTCTCAACTTGAGGATATACAACTTATTAAAGAGATGATGGGACCTGATAAATTGACATCAAATTGAGGCGGTAGCCAATGCCAGACTGGAAAACTCGATGCTTCTACTATGGTGAACTTGGAAAAATGATTAGTCCACAGCTCGAAAAGTGGGAAGCAATCATAGGTTGCGTAAACCTCAAAACATCGCAAGCCAGTTACAGAGAACAAGTAAGGAGAAATGTTAGAAGCTCGTTAAGCTGTAATTGATGCAAAAATTGAAGCCAGACCGGCTAGCGCTAGTAGCAGGTGGCCGAGCCAGTTTGAAAGCAGGATTTATGTGAAAGTGGTACTAAAAAGTAAATGCAAAAGCATCATGGGCATGATGACACTGAAGTTTGGTGATGGCAAAGAGGTATACATATCAGCAGACGGTACTGATGAAGAACATGCCGTGAACGAGATGGAAAAATATTTGACTCAGCAGCAGTATAAGCTGAGAGAAATATATTGCATTTATGGGTAGGAAACGCTGGGATTTAGGGACTCTAATTTTGTATGGACTATTATGGTTAGGACTATAACCTCATAAAATCACAGAGTTGGAGTCTCTTCCTACGTTTATTTTTAAAAATACTCTGTATTCTGCATAAAAAGAGTGTAATGATGAACAGGATTGATAAAGATACAAATGGAGGATATTATGAAGAAGTAAAAATATTAGCATTGATTAGTATCGGGATTGATGGCAACAAGTTTGGTAGCATGTGGCGGTTCAAGACTGCTGAAACAAAGGCTGCAAATGAGAGTGCGCAGATACAGCTCAGTGAGAAGTAAAAAACTATCAGTCAGGAGAAGTAGGCAACAAAATGCGAGTTTCACCATGAGTACCACGACGGTGATAAAATCGTAGGTATTGATATGGAGATAGCGGAAGAAGCTTGCAGCAGCCTGGACTTGAGTTGAAGTGGAGGATATAGCATTTGATTCCGTTATCCTGAGGTAAATATCGGGCTAAAAGCTGATGTGGTATTGCAGGTATTTCAGCCACAGAGGAGAGAAAGCAGAGTGTTGATTTTTCAGACACATATACAACATCAAAGCAGCTTACTCATAGTAAAAGATGATTCGACTATAGCTTCAGGTGCGATCTTGAAGGCAAGACACTCGTGTACAGACAGGTACCACAGGAGATATCCTGGTTAGTGATATAAAGGGTGCAACTGTTGAGAGATATGCAAAGGGTATGGATGCGGTTCAGGCACTCAGCCAGGGAAAGATAGACGCGGTAGTTATCGACAGTGAGGTGGCAAAGAAGTTTGCTTGAAGAGACAAACGACTTAAGACTTTAGACGAGGCATATGCGAAGAAGAATATGCCATTGCAATCAAAAAAGGTAATACAGCACTTTTAGATGCGGTTAATAAGGCACTTTCAGAGTTAAAGGCTGACGGAACAGTGGACAGTATTACTGCAAAAATATATCAAGGCAAATTAATATGTTTGAAGAGTTAAAAGCACAATTTATTTTAAATTTTATAACGGATAACAGATGGCTCTCACTTATAAAACGGACTTGCAGTCACATTAAAGATTACATTCTTTGTCGATCCTTGGTTTTATACTGCTTGGAGTGGCTGTTAGAAGAAATATACAGATAATACAAAGAAGTTGAAGCTTTTTAAACTTCTTGGTAATATTTATATTACAGTAACAAGAGGAACACCTGTAGTAGTTCAGCCCCTTATAATATACTTTGTTATATTCAGTTCTGTAAGAATAGATAAAAGCTTTGCCGCAATACTCGGCATCTCGGTATAAAACTCGGGAGCATATCAGGCAGAAATATTCCGCTCAGGTATAAACCAGTACCGAAAGGACAATGGAAGCTGGAAGAAGTTTGGGATTTAGTTATCCTCAAGACAATGATAACTATAATAATGCCTCAGTGCTATAAAGAATATATTGCTCACTCTTGCAAACGAGTTTATCGTTTTGATGAAGGAGACCTCGGTAGCAGGTTATATTGCTTTTGGATGATTCACAAAGGCGTGGTGATGTTATACGAAGCAGACATACTCGGCAATGATGCTGTTCCCTTGCAGTTGCTACTTCACTTATCTATCATGGTAATGCTTTTCAGCTATTTGCAAAATTACTTGAGAGGAGGTTGGCTAGAAGTGGAAGGTAAAAACTTATTGAAGTAAGAAATTTAAGCAAGCATTTACAAAAAGCAGGTACTTAAAGATATATCTCTGGATATAAAATAAAGGAGATGTAGTATGTCTCATCGGACCTTCCGGTTCGGGTAAGTCAACATCTTTAAGATGTTTGAACAGACTTGAGGAAGCAAGCAGCGGTGAGATATTGTTGAAGGAACGGACATATGCAGATGTAAATATAGATTTACACCGTCAAAAATGGGAATGGTTTTCCAGCAGTTTAACCTTTTTCCACATATGACAGTTCTAAAAACTTGATTATAGCACCTGCTGAAGCTCAGGGTGTTGACGAAGAGTCTGCAACGGCGTATGCCATGAGCCTTTTTGGAAAAGTAGGACTAGTGACAGAGCAATGAATATCCTTCAAAGCTTGCAGGCGGACAGCAGCAAAGAGTTGCATAGTCAGAGCACTTTTGCATGAAACCCGACGGATGCTTTTTGATGAGCCCACCTCAGCCTCGATCCCGGGAGATGGTAGGAGAGGTGCTTACAGTTAGGAAGGACCAGCAGCGAAGATGACCATGGTAGTGGTGACAGATGAGATGGCTGTCAGAGAGGTGGCAAACAGAGTGGTTTTCCTTTGATGAAGGTGAGTCAGTGAAGAGAATGCACCTGAGGAATTTTCACAACCCCAAAAATGAAAGAGACTTAAGACCTTTCCTCAGTGATGAGAAAACAAAAAGGACCGAAAGCGTCTCTTTTAATAAAAATATTTAGAGAATTTTAATAGACTTTTATAAAATTTAGTGTATATCACTATTCGTTGTGCTGCAAAAGGATTTTCAAATCTTTTGTGGATAGTTATACTTTAGAGAATATTGGAGGTAATAATGAAAAAGTATTTAGCAGAGTTTATGGTACGTGTACTCACACTGTTCGGATGTGGCAGTGCTGTAGCGGCAAACACACTTTTGGCTCAGAGTAATGTGGTGGTTCCGCTTGATTTTCCACATTGCTTATCGCATTTGCATTCGACTTCTATAGTTGCTATGGCGTATTCTATAGGAAAATATTGCGGATGTCATATCAATCCGGCTGCTCTCACTCGGCATGTTGGTATCAGGCAGAATGAATGTAAAGGATTTTGTGGGATATGTAATATCACAGCTTCTAGGAGGTATCTTAGGGTGCAGGATTACTTTGTGTAGATACTCGCTCAAATGCACTCACTTGGAACAAACGGTTTCTGGGAGAGCGCAATGCATATCACTGGAATTGCGTTCCCGTGGGCAGAGGTTATACTTACATTGTATATATACTGGCAATACTCAGGCTTTCAAAGAAACGAAGAGTTGTGGACTTGTTATAGGCTTTACACTTACTTTGATTCATATACTCGGAATCTTCTCACAGGAACATCGGTTAACCCTGCAAAGAAGCTTCTGGACCTGCACTTGTAAGCGGTCTCTGGCTCGGCTGCATTTGCACAGGCATGGTATTTATCCGTTCTGCTTTGTAGGTGGTGCACATGTGCATAAGTATGCAACTTTATCAAAGGAAGACTAAAACTTAATATAAACATAGTGCCGTGCTTCCTCAATATGGCACATTTTTCTTTTGTGCTAGAATAACACAAAACTGTTTGAAACATTAGGAATGGAAAAATGGAAGACAAGATAGATATAATAAAAACGATAAAGACGATAAAAATACTAATTATGAAAAATATGTTATATGTGCAGGAGACTGAATCAAAGACCGGCACGATGATGATATCAATGCCCGGAGTATAGATATCTGTCCCGACTGTATATAGAAAACTTTCAACTCAGTGCAGAGTATGGATATGAGCAAGCTCACCAATATGTCAAAATCAATATGGACGATTTAAAATGTGCACCTGGTAGTACAATACTGAATATGAATTTGAACCCCATACCTGAAAGAGCCAGAGTGAAGAAAAGAGATGAAAGAGAACAGAGCCTCTTACAATGAAGGATATACCTGCACCGCATAAAAATAAAAAGAGATGCTGGACGAATATGTGTATTGGTCGATCTGTGCCAAGAGAATAATCTCTGTTGCAGTATACAACATTATAAGAGAATATTTTTGATAAGGATAAGGAAGGAACAAGAGTTGATAAGTCAAACATCCTTATGATTGCACCGACGGGAAGCGGAAAGACTTTATCTGGTAAAGACACTTGCAAAACTTCTAATGTGCCTTGGCTATAGCTGATGCAATCTTCTACTGAGGCCGGATACATAGGTGATGATATAGAAAGCGTTATCTCAAAAGCTTTTACTTTCAGCAGGTAATGATGTGAAAGAGCCGAATGCGGTATCGTATTTTATAGATGAGATAGACAAGATTGCATAAAAGAAGAAAACATAACAACTCAAGAGATGTAAGCGGTGAGAGCGCAACAGGAGCTTTTAAAACTTTTTGGAAGGCAGTAAGGTGGAGGTATCTGTAGGTACAAACTCAAAAGAATGCTATGGCAATCGCTGGAAACTGTAAACACGATAATATACTCTTTATATGTGGCGGAGCCTTTCTGCACTTGATGATATTAAGGAAAGACTTCAAAAGAATACAAGTGACGGGATTTAACCTGATCTCAAAGAGATACATATGATAATGATGAAAATCTCTATGCAAAGGTCACAAATGAGGATATGAGGGTACTGGTATGATACCCGAGAGTTTATAGGAAGACTGCCTGTTATATGTACTCTTTCAAAAGCTTGATAAAGAGGTTTTCAAAAAGATTCTTATAGAGCCTAAGAATGCTATTTAAAAACAGTATAAGATGACTTTGGAGCTGATGAAGTGGAACTTATTTGATGATGATGCGATGGATTGATTGCCGAACAGGGCTATGAAAAAGGATATGGTGCGAGAGTCACTTTGCTCCATTATTGAGGAGTTTATGCTCGTATAATGGACGAGACACTCGAAGGATAAAAATATCGGTAAAGTTATTATTACAAGAGATTATTTGAGCATAAGGGCAGTCCGAATATAGTGTTCAGAAATATATAGGAGGATATATGTTTGCTGTTTTGATACCGATACTTGCAGGTCTTGATATAGTCTTTGAAATATGCAGAAATTCAATGGACAAAAAGAACTGCTGAGAACTTTTGCATAGAAATAGATAAATTTCACAATGACGGCTTTGGTATTCGGAAAGCTAAGAAAAAGAAGAAAATAGTAAAGTATGTTCCGGTATTTATTACTCAATACTGGTGGGAGTACTGTCTGTTTTATCTTCTAAAAAGGGAAATAATATCAGAAAGTTATCTCTAAGTCCTTGTTATTGCAGGTTCACTGAGCAATATCTTTGACAGATTTACAAGAGGCTATGTGGTGGATTATATACGCATAAAGACTAAGGGCGCTGATAAGGTGATCTTTAATCTGAGAGATATTATATTGCTAAGCAGTCTGATAATGCCTTTCGAGTAAAGAAAAACAAAGAAATATTGCTGATATTGTATCCGAAGAAGAGTAATCTGAGTATAGGAGAAATTTTTGGAAACGAGTGACATATTACAGTTAGTCATTTTGAGATATTATTGTCTGCTTCAGCATTCTTTTTCATCTGCTGAAACAGCCTCATGACTTCCAAATAAATTAAGAATAAGAAATTTGGCGGAAAAACGGTGATAAAAGAGCTGAAAAGGTTTCTGGAAAATCACAGCAACATCGGATAAGATGCTCTGCCACTTTTTGATTGGAAATAATATAGTAAACCTTTCCGCTTCGGCACCGTCCACGACACTTACATTAAAGATGTTCGGCAGCAGTCTGGTAGGTATTACAGGTATATTGACATTCCTTATACTGGTATTCGGTGAACACACCTAAGAATGTAGTCATCAAAGAATGCAGAGAATATTGCATTAAACATATCGGAATTATTTGCATTGGTTGTTATTTTGACACCTGTAATCTGTGTGAGTAAAACAAGGTGGCGGGAATTGTTATTTCCTTTTTCGTTATAATGATGACAATAATATGGTGACAGAGGACGAGTCAGAGCAATGGTGGAGGTCAGCCATGAGGACGGAGTTATTGAAAAAGAAGAAAAAGAAGATGATTGTAAATGGTGGACTTCTGGAGATACTGGTTGCGGGAGATATACAAGCCTGAGAGTCGATATGGTGATGGTGTCTGTGGAACCTTCTAGAAGAGATACTCAAAATCTTTTCGAGAAGAGAGAGATACACACAGAACACCGGTGTACGAAGAAAGCCCCTGATAATGTTATCGGAATACTGCAATGTAAAAGACTCTGCTGATAGAGGATAAGGAGAATTTTCTGTAGAAGGAGCATTTGAGAGAACTTTTATACCTAAGTGAATATAAAAAGATTCTATCACTTATGGTGGATATGGAGAAAGACAGGTGCTAATATAGTAATAGTGCTGGGATGAATACGGTACAACTCGTAGACTGATTACTCTGAAGATATGTTGAAGAGATTCGTAGGTGAAAACTCAGAGACGAGTTTTGATGCGATGAGGATGAAGGTATAACAAAGATTTCGAAACGAGTACACCTTTATAGACGGATTCTACAAATCTGGATGATGTCAATGACAGAATAGGGACTGGAACCGAGTTCCGAGGAGATAGTCTATAGGCGGAACTCATAATGGAGAAGCTAAGATTGCCTGTCAGAGGGAGTAGTTACACATTTGGACAATATCTTTGAAGCAGTAAAGAAATGGATCATGCGAGAATTGAGAAGGTGGGATTGAAGCAAGTTTCTCTTTAGTTATGGAGCAGTAATGAAGCGAAAAGCATATTTTATTTGATTTGACGGCACTATAGTAAGGTCGGATCTGCGGTACACAAAGGTGTAAGCAAAAATCACTGAGCACTCTGTATATATGAAGAGATTGATGATTTAAAAAGTTTGTGAGCCTCCGATGGTTGAAAGCTATACAATTTTACGATTCAGTCTGGAGCAACAGAAGGAAGCGCTTGATGTATTTTCTATGATTATTACAGAACTGTAGGTATATTTGAATGAGCTTTATGACGGTATAGGAGATGCTTTGACAGTCTGTCAAAGAATATAAGCTTATGTACTGCAAACTGCCTGAAAAGAGGCAAGCAAGAGTCATAGAGCATTTTCGGACTGACAAATATTTTCATTTGTAGGCGGCTCAGACGGAGATTTTAACACAAAAGAGAGCTACAAAGACCGCAGTGATTGAGTATGTGCTTGAGACAAACAAAATATGGACAGGGGCTATACATAATGGTGGGAGACAAGAGTCACGATATAGTAGGTGCAGGTAATGCAGGTCTTAAGAGTATCGGAGTACTTTACGGTTATATGGTCTTGGAGGAGTTTGAAGCGCAAATTACATTGTAAAAAGAATGTGGAAGATTTGAGAGATATGTTTTTATGTTAAAAAGGTGACTTGTTAAATATAGGATATTATGATTATGGCCAATATTTCACAGGAAGTCTGAGGGTAGATTCAGGCTGGGAGAGATCCGCTTGAAAAAGTGTGATCCCACGCCAAAGGATAAGAGGGCGAGGCCGTTGAAACTGACAGTATGTGGCCTGAGCCCTTTAATTTTGACCATACCTGAAGATGATAAGAAAAAGACCGTATATTTTGATTATACAGGTGAGGCCTTAATGAGGCGATTGAATTTTTAAACAATATGGCTGATATATTAAAAGTCGGATAAGGAGAAAGCATGGAGATATAATCAGGGAAAAAGAGCTGCCCATGAGGGTAGAATAGTAAGGTCTATAAAGACCATGATGTTGATAGATGGCAGAAAAGCCGTATGATTATATACAACATACCCAGTGCGGCTGCGTAGGTGCACCTGTACTTTGAAAACGGTAAAAGATACTTCTGGCATGTCAGTACAGAAATGCGCTCAACAGATATACCTTGAAACTCCTGCAGCGTAAAGGTGGATTCAAAGGATGAGCCCAGAAGAATATGTGCATTCAGAGAACTCGAAGAAGAGACCGTTATAAAGTTGTTTCACCTGATGAGCTTTGAGTTCTTTGATAAGAATTGATACTATGGTGGCTTTTCGGAGATGAGGAAATTGATATCTTAGGCATCTTATTAAGAGTGAGCAGCATCTCGATGAAGATGAGAGCATTGATGTGGAAGAGTGAACACTTGAAGATCTGGTGATCTGATTTATAGGGCGGGAATTAGAAGGATTCAAAGACGTGTAATGCCATTATAGCTTATAAAGAATGTAATTATAATTTATAGATATAGGCTTTCATGAACCAGAGCAAGAAAAACATCTTATTGACCGGGAAAATATGAGACTAAAATATTTTCTATTGTTAATAAGAGTTTTAGAAAAGTCAGTGAATTTATGAATATTGAAACATTATGTACACAGTCCAAATGAAGATAAGAATGCTTCATGCATACGGTGCAATGACGGTGCCGATATTCCAGACAGCTACATTCATCCGGGAGTAGGCGAAAGACAGGATAGACTATTCACGTCAATCAAATCCCTACAAGAACGGAGCTGAGGACTCGTATGGCATGCCATGGAAGGTGCTTATGATACTGTGGCTACCTCTACCGGAATGGCGGCATGTTCTTGGTACTTGAGCTTTAATGGTAGCGATCAGCATAATATCTCAGGAGGATATTTACGGCGGAAGTACCAGACTCTTTTAATACACTTGGAATTGACAGAGGCAGAAAATTCAGCTAGTGTCGATACAACAAACTCCTGAGAATGTCTAAACGTCAAATAAATTGAAAAATACAAAGGGCTATATTTATTGAAACACCAAGCAATCCTACAATGCTTGTTACAGATATAAGAGAGATGGCAGACTGTAAAGAAACATAATCTTTATTGATTGTTGACAATACATTTTTGAAGTCCGTATTTTCAAAACCCGATAAAGTTTTGCGTGATATTGTTATTCACAGCGGCACAAAATATATTGCAGTACAATGATACTTTTGCAGGATTTATATGTACTGCAATGAAGAATTATCTGAAAAAACAAACTCAGATTTATGTATCAAGACAATCAGGTCCAAGTCTTTCACCTTTGGACAGCTTCCTTGTACTTAGAGGACTGTAAGATCATGGCGGTAAGAATGGATAGAATACAGGAAATGCATTAAAGATTGCAAAATTTCCTCAAAAACAACAAAAAAGGTTACAAATGTATACTATGTTGGTTTGCCTGACATCCGTGGGATATGAGATAAAACAATCTCAGTCAAGAGGTTTGGGGAATGATTGCATCTACAACATGATACTGCACAAAACTGCAAGAGATGCATTTGAAAAATTGAAATAATAAAATATGCGGAAAAGTCTTGGCGGAGTAGAGTCTTTTGATTACCTTTCCCATGATACACAGACACATGCGATGCACTGGTAGAGGTAAGAGAGAGACTTGGAATAACAGATACATTTTTAAGACTTTCTGTCGGAATAGAAAATGTCGACGATCTGATAAGATTTGGAAAGAGTCATTGGAATAATATAGGAGGTATATGTACGATTTTGATAAAGATCATAGACCGAAAAGGTACAGACAGCTTGAAGTTTGACTGTGCAAAGCTTTAGAGGTAGGTGACGAGCTTTCACTCTGGGCTGCTAGATATGGACTTTTCCGTGGCACAGCCGATCACAGACGCTTTGCAAACGAAGAGTTGACCATGGAATCTACGGATACACGGAAGCACAGTCAGACTATTTTGAAGTGGTAAAAACTGGTTTGTAAAAGAACTTTTTCATGGGAACCCAAAAAGGTACATTTAGTTAAGACACTGAGTGGTATATGCCATAGCAATGGCTGTAAAGGCATTTTCAAAAGAAGGCGATACTATACAGCAACCTGTATACTATCCCTTTCAGTGAGACGATACTCTGCACAACAGAAAGTTTATAAACTCGCCGCTTGTAATCAAAGACGGCAGATATGAGATGAATTTGAAGATTTTCGAAAAGAAGATAGGAAAATCAGCGAAGCTTTTCATACTTTGCTTTCCACACAATCCTGTAGGTAGGGTCTGGAGTAAGGAAGAGTTAAAGAGAATAGGTAGACATTCGCATCAAGCGCAGTGGTTATCTTCAGTGATGAGATTCATGCTGATTTTGTATATCCCGGAAATAAGCATACTGCTATTTCTCCATTGGGAGAGTGAATATGCGGCAAAATTGGCAATTGCTACAGCACCAAGTAAGAGTTTAATATAGCAGGTCTCAGGTTTCAAATATTTTTATAGAAAATAAGAAGCTTAAAGATGCTTTTAAAAATGAGATAGTAAAACTGTGATATTCACAGATGAATACTATGGGACTTGTAGCGTGCAAGAGCTGCTTATGAGTCGCAGGAAATGGCTGACGCTGTAAGAGAGTATATAAAGGAAAACTTGATCTTCAGAGATATTTGAAAAAGAGAATATCCCAGGTAAACTTATAGAGCGGAAGGCACATACCTTGTATGGGTAGACCTTTAGAGAGCTTGGTCTCACCGGAAGAGGAGAGAGAGGACTGATAGTAACAAGGCAAAAACTCTGACTGACTCAGGCGCTATGTTCGAGTAGACGGAGAGGATTTGAAAGATTTTAATCATCGCAGTCTGAGAGAATATTTTGAAGATGGCACTTGACAGCTAAGCAAAAGGCGATTAAAGATTGTAGAATTAATTTTATTAAAATCACTATCACTTGACGTATGAGAGTGCCAGTGATATAATTTAGCTATATAGATGGGGAGGCTGTAAACAAGCTCATTGTTTCAACCTCTTTTATAAATTCACTTTAGCACTCTTTTTAATAATAAGTGCTAATAAAGGAGGTTAATGATATTAATACTGACATAATACGGTGGTGTTTACTCGGTTCAAAATATATTTCAGAAAAGACTATTTACAGGAGGGCCGGGTGTAGATAAGATATCTGTTGGTGAAAAGGTAACATTTCTACCTAGAGAGCCGAAAGATAAAAGAGTATTACACGGAAGATATCTATCCTATAGCTGTTGGGTGGACAGAGCGTCTGTAGATGATGAGGGTGGTGCCAACCTTGAGGCATTTAACAGAATAAATGTTGAATATAGACTTTGATACCAAAATGTTATTGGAGTACAAAGACCTGAGATAGACGATCGGATCCCACGATGCAAATGCAATGCTCTGTCGGACTTAGAGATGAATCTTTTAAGTTATGTCACCAAGTTTCAATGGGGGACCTAGTGGCAAGAGGCTACTACTGGCATGGAAGAATATGGACATGTGATGGTTGACTTTCACCCTTTTATGAATATTACCCCGGTAGAGTGCAGTGCGGTTCTCTCGGAGGATTCAACCAAAAGAGCTGAGCTGTCGATAGCTCAGTATGCCAGAGAGTTTATGGCTATAAATGAAGTAAGTGAAGAGGCAAAAGCAGGCACACAAAAAGAGCTTCATGAGAAGGCTCATAGGGAAGATGCTATGTAGCAGATAACTTCTAAAAAGCCTTGGATGAGATGTATCCTGAAAACATTTCCGAAGTAAGAAAGTTTGAAGAAAAAATAGAAAACCCCGGAATGAATGAGACTGCAAGAAAAGAAGCTGACAATGTGCTTAATCGAATGAAGCAAGAGGGTAAGGACAGCCATGAGTATGGACTGCTTTACAATTATCTGGATTTTGATCATTTCACTACATTGGAAAAAGAAGAGTTGAAGGATATAGAGCTTGATGAATGCTAAGGAAGTCCTGACAGAGAGCATTATGGACTTAAAAAGGTTAAAAAGAGAATTATAGAGCAACTTGCGGTAATGTCTTTAAATCAAAAGCAAAGCGGTTCAATACTGCTCTTTGTAGGTGCGCCGGGTACAGGTAAGACCAGTATCGGAAAGAGACTAGCAGAGGCACTTGGCAGAGAGTATGTAAGAATCTCTCGGAGGTGTCAGAGATGCGAGGCTGATATCAGAGGACATAGAAGAACTTATACAGGTGCAATGCCGGAAGAATAATGGACTGGTATGAAAAAGGTAGGTACATCAAACCTGTAATGGTACTGATGAGATTGATAAGCTTTGGCATCATCATACAACGGAGATCCTGCAAGTGCACTCTTGAAGCACTTGATCCTAGAGCAAAACAATACTTTGCACAGCATCATTATCATGAATGCTACCGTATGATCTGTCAGATCGTATTATTTGTAGCGTACCGCAAAACCTCTTGATACCATACTCGACCGCTCTTGACAGAATGGAAGCTAATCAGATTTTACAGGCTATACCGCTGCACTTGAGAAGTTTTTCATTGCAGCCGATCATTTGATACCCAAGGCAGAGAAGGCAGAATCAGTGAAGACAACTATAATAGGAGGATGAGACCATAGCACTTTTACAACGGATACACTATGGAAGCCGGAGTCGCGGATTTAAAGAAGCAGATAAGTTCACTTTGCCGACATGCGGCGGTTGGAGCTTGTAAAAACAAATAAAGAGATACTTGGATGAAAGCCGGAAGATTTACAGGAATATCTCGATCAAAGACCTGTCGGACATGAGGGAATTTTAGAGAAGAAGCAGGCCGGAGTGAGTTACAGGTCTTGCATGGACGTTGCAGGCGGAGAAACTACTTTATCGAGACAACGCTTACAAAAGGCAAGGCAGGAAAATCACAGGTCAGCTTTTGCGATGTAATGAAAGAGAGTGTGTGATATTGCACTCAGCCTTGTAAAAAGTCCATGTATCCCGAAAGCTGATGAAGTATTTTGAAAAATGATATTCATATCCACGTAACTGGCAGTGCGGTACCAAAGGATCGACCGAGTGCAGGTATTACAATGACCACAGCGCTTTCGTATCACTTGTAAAATACATATTCCGGATCACCTCGAGCATGCCATGACGGGAGAGGTTTCTCTAAGAGGAAATGTTATGCCAATAGCTGGGACTTCCGAAAAACTTATGGCTGCTGCAAGAGCGGGAATAAAGAGTATTTATACCTGATGAGAACAAGGATGATTTAAAAAGAAGTGGCAGAGGAAGTTTTGAATGAACTTGAAATAATTCCCGTAAAAAGAGTTGAAGATGTACTGAGTATTGTATTAAAAATAAAGCTATATTATAGGATTTTGAAAAGCAAAATTCTCGGTTGAGTATATGAAAAAGTGGAGGTCATATATGCTTAGTTTCAAACATGATATTCCACCAAATTGTATTTTGGTGAGGGACAGATTGAAAAGACTGGCAAAATCATTGAGCCTTCGGTAAAAATGTTTTTGCTCATGGCGGGCGGCCCAATCAAAAAGACAGGGCTTTATGATGAAGTGATAAAGATTTTAAAAGGAGAATAATTAATATCACCGAATGTGACGGAATAGAGCCAAACCCAAGAATAACTTCAGTAAAACGTGGAGTCAAACTTTGCAAGGAGCACACATAGATGCGATTCTGCAGTAGGTGGAGGAAGTACCATTGATTGTGCAAAGGCAATAGCGGTAGAGGACACTCATGAGGGCGGACGATCTTTTGGGAAATGGTAAAACAAGCTAGAAGAGCAAAAGCACTTCCACTTGTAGATATCTTTCACACCTGCGCAACAGGCCTCGGAGTTTGATGCCGAGGAGTAATCTCAAATCTTGATAATACATGAGAAATTGGTGCGGTAACATACTATCCGAGTGCATATGCGATCCTACATATACTTATACAGTATCACCTTACAGACAGCTGCGCAGTGCGGATATAATGAGCACATATTTGAAGTCTATTTTTCAAGAACACTGACAAAGCGATTTAGTGGACGAGAATAGGAGACCATATTAAAGTCCGTGATGAAAACTGGAGATTGCACTCAAAGATCCCATAAACTACCTGCAAGAGCAAAATCTATGGCGACTCTTCAGTAGCCTGCTCGGGAATCCCTGAGCACGGCTAGAGGAAACAGGATGAGCTATGCCATGCAATGGATCATGAGCTGCGCATATTATGATATCACTCATGGAGTAGGGTCTGCTATTTTAACGGTAAGATGGATGCGCCATATTCTCAATAAAGATGCTAGAAAGACAGAGAGATTTGTAAAATTTGCAAAAGAATGGACTGGGGCTTAGTGGTGATGATGACAGAGCGCTGGCATTTGCTGAATAGATGCATATGAAAAATTACTTAAAGAAACAGGTATTCCTATGACTCTTACAGAGCTTGGTATTGACGATAAGCATTTTTGGTGGCAATGGCTGAGCATGCTAAAATATTTGAGGATATTTAAAAGATGCCTTTGTAGCACTTACCAATGAGGATGACATAGTTGAAATCTATAAGGCATGTTTATAGTATGAACATATGAATATGAGAAAACACTTGATTTATTCTCTTAAACACCGTGCAGTATCTAGCGTACTGCAGAGTTCTGAAACCTTCCTCACCTCAAAACAAAACCAGAGGAGAAAAACATGAAAAATATTACAACAAAATGATGGCACAGGGTAGCCATAGGTAGTAGATGTAGTGCTTACACTTGCATTTGCCCTCCATCAGCTTCGGTGCTATCCAGTTCAGAATTTCGAGGCACTTTGTATTCGTCGCTGTTTTTACAGTGGCGGCAATACACGAGTAAGTATAGGATGCCTTACCAATATACTTGGCGGAGCGGCACTCCTGATATTATATTCGGAAACACCTGCTACACTCTATAGGTGCAATATGTAGCCAGACTCAGAGTATTTCAAAATGGTTGAGGGTAGGGTGCTACCGATACTTGCAAACGCAATTATTATTCCGTTTGTACTGAAGTATGCTTACGGTTTCACCTGATTTGATACCTTATATGATGCTACAGGGTATAGGAGAGTCCTTGCGGTAGGTGTTTTAGGTAATTTATTGATGCTTGCTCTGAGCCGAAAAAGTTCATTTATTTTTCGATCGCGAAAACAAAGTCAGCCAAAAGCTTAGAAAATAAAAATTTTTATAATGAATATCCTGATCAAAGTCACAAGGACAAAATGCCTTGTATTTTTCGGCGATATATATGTAGAGATTAAATTTCTCATATGCATATTATTTACATTTCACTTTTTCCTGATATAATTCTACATACAATATGATATATAGATATTGTTTAGCCAATAAGTGATTGTAAATTTAAAGCGCTTTATCTTTATGTCCGGATAAAATTCAGAAGATAAAACACTTTTAAAATAAAATCAGTGAGAAACAAATGAGTATGAAAAAGCACAAAATTTACTTTGTTGTTAAGCTATAGCTATATGTATTCAATTGTTTTTATTGTCCAATTGCAAAAGCGGAGCAAAAACATATACGGATAACGAAGCAAATATCAGCAAAAGAGACTTGATTATATTACTTGAAAAGCTTAGCATACTGGGATCCGACATAGCGGACATAGGAAATTATGCAAATGCGTGATGAAGAGGCTATTAAAAGCTCTGTAGAGAAATTAAAAGGACTAAATATAATAGATGAGCATGTAGATATGCCAATCTTATGAAAGTCCTAAAAAGGAAGATGTTATTATCTACTTGTCAGTGGCAGGTAAGTAGGCATTGAAGCGGTTGAGGGTAAAAACAGCTTTTTATTGATGATGAGAAATTACAGTCATGGTCAAGAGGCTATATAAAAGAATTTGAAAACCTTGGTGTTATTAGCAGATAAGAGCTTTGAGCCCGCAAGTCTTAAACAGAGGTGAGTTAGGGATGTAATTAAAGAGCTTTTTCCATGGTCATCGAATACCTCTCAAAATTTTAAGGCGGATGAAACACAGTCAAAGGCTTTATAGTTGTCAATACCAATGATGCTGCTATAGAAAATATAAAATACAGACCCGATACTTATAAACAAAAAGTCGAGTAACGAAGGTTAAGGATTATAAATTCAGATATAGCAAAATCTATATTGCCGCAGGAAGCCAAAACTTTGAGGTGCAACTTCTAAAACTCAGTTACAATCGGCAAAAGCCTCGGTAAAAACATTTCCTATACAAATTTGAAAATTGACGGGAAGGTAGGACCTTGCCAAATCCGGAGGAGTATAAGCATGAAGGCGGGAAGATCGGTTAAGAGGATAATAAAGGGAAGTAGAAGTACTGTTCATCAGACAGTTATTTTCGAGGCAATAATCAAAAAGAAAAATAAAGCTCAAAGTGACAAAGAAACCGAAGAAAAAGTAACACCACAAAATAAAGATACAGTTAAGCCGGAGGAGAAAAAGGTACTGGAAAACATTTGAAAATAAGAAAACTCAGAGTGAAGTCTTGCCCAAAGTAAATGAAGGTACCCTAATGAAAGGTACAGTGCAGCGGAGAATTTGAGTGAAGACTTTATAGTACTGAATGAACATTTATATGCGGATAAAAACATTAAAATATAAAGCCAGTTAACGGAGTGACTCTTAAGACAAAGCGCTTATAGGACTTAAATTAGCGGAGAAAATAACGAGTAAAGCTTAATGTAAAGGGGAAGGTGATAGTCTTCAGCAGGTAAAAATGCTCAAAAAGGAGAATATAGGCTTGCTGTAAGCAGCTTAGAGGATCTTGTAATCAACGACAAGAACTATGGCAAGGTAAAATTTATAGTTAAAATAATTATAGAATAGGTGAGTTATGAATAGAATAAGTAAAAACTTGCCTTGTTTTGAGCCGTACTTTTATAAATCTTTGGTTTTTACAGCTAGCCTGGGATTTGCGGCACAAAATAACGGGGACAGAGTTTCAGAGTATGTAAAAAGAGGCAGATAAAAATTGAATTCGGCTGATACCGATGCTGAAAACGAAGACAAGCCGAAAGAGCTTAGCTTATAATAGAGCTTGATAAGGAATCCTTGATAGAAGAAGCCATAAATAAAGATATGGACTATGATAAACTGGATGATCTTTCTATAGATGAAAAAGCAGGAGCTGAAAGAAGATCAGGATAAGCTTTTGTAAAAGATATAAAAAAATGAGGATATAAAGGCGGATACTAAGGAGGTAAGGCACCATGATACAGTATTTAACGGTATATCACTCGCGCCGATGCTACTGAAATAGAAAAAAATAGAAGCGCTTCCCGGGAGTAAAAAGTGTTTATGTATCACAGGAGTTTCAAAGACCTTATCTTAAGTCTTCCAACAGTATAATTGGTTCGACATGCGTGGAATACACTTGGATATAAAGGCGAGGGCAGTGTTATTGCGGCAATAGACCCAGGTATAGACTACAGACATAAGGCACTCTAGACTGGATGAATCTGTACATCCCATGTATACAAAGACAGATATAGAAAAGATAATAGCTGGAAAACGGATTAAAAGGCTCTTATTATTCGGACAAAGTACCTTATGGCTATAATTATTATGATTTTAATAAGAACTTACGTAACAGTTACGGGTGTAATGCACGGTATGCATGTATCCGGAATAGCTGCCGCCAATGATATTGAGAGCGGTACTTTCGGAGTGGCACCCAATGCACAAATACTTGCGCTTAAGGTATTTTCAGATGACCTTGAGTATCCTACAACATTTACCGATATTTGCTGAAAGCCTGGATGATGCTATAACATTGAAGGCCGATGAATAAACTTAAGCCTGGGAACGGCAGCCGGATTTTCAATGGAGAACAGAGCTATCCGGAAAATGAGGTTAGAAAAGGCAAGAAAAGCCGGAATAGTGATTTCAGTGCTGCCGGTAATGACGGAAATATTACCTCCGGAAATATAAATAATGTGAGCCTTTAAAAGAAAAATTATGATACCGCTTTAATTGCAAACCTGCTGTAAATGAAGGAACTATAGCAGTTGCATCCATGGAAAATACTAAAAGGCATATGTATGTCTCTAAGGTGGAAGGACAGCTGGGATGCCTATGTAAATGAAGAGATGGATTTGTACAAAGGAGAAAATCCGAAAAAATTATAGGTGCGGACATATTTGATTTAAAAACGCTAAGCAAGAGCTTATTAAAAAGAAAATATAGAAGGTAAGTTTGTACTTTTGAGATTCCTACAACAAAAGACAGCTTAGGATCTGGTGATAAACTTGAGGCAATAGCTGAATTAAAACCTGCCGCCATTGTTTTTACAACAACAGGAGCACGGTAGCAGATAGGCGGTAATCTTGAAGTTCCGGTACGTGGGAAAACTTACCTGTATCCGTATAAAAAGAAGTACCCTATGATAAGTTAATAGAGGAATACGGCTTACACAATACTCTGAGACCTGAGATATTTACGGAAATGACGGATGTTGACAATGTAGCGGAGGAAGCGTTTTCAAAGTTTTCTTCATGAAAGCTAACTCCGATCTTAGAATTAAAGCCGGAGATAACTGCCCGGGAGGACATATATACTAAGCTGTTGAGGACGATAATATAAGGATATGTCCGGTACTTCAATGGCTGCCCTCAGGTAACGGGAGCTACAGCCATACTTAAACAATATATAAAAGCAAAGAATATACAAACAGATAACAGTTCGGAATTTATAAAACTTTTACTTATGAATACCGCAACTCCTTTAAAGGACGAGGGAATATTTGAAGATATACCCCTACTTTTGTAAGACAACAGGAAGCGGTGCTCTAAATATTGAAAATGCATAAAAACCACTGTAGTAGTAAGGGCACAAGGAACAAATGACAATATAGCTGACGGAAAGCTAGAGCTTAAAGAACTTAAGGGATAAAAGGTTTGATGTAAGACTCAGTCTTGAAAACTTTGGTGACAGTACAAAAAGCTATGATATAAATTCAGTTGCACTTTATGAGCCTACAGACGGTACATATAGGCTGCAAAAGATCTGAAATATTACATTCAAAATGAGTCTAATATAAGCAGAGAGATAAGTGAAGCAATATCCATCCGCAAGTATAGATTTTCACTATGGATTACCTGGATGCGGAAAACCTTTGAAGAGGATAACTTTATAGAAGGTTTTTATAAGTCTTAAGGACAAAGACGGTATATCAAATCTTAATATACCTTTCCTCGGATTTTACGGAGATTGGGTAAACAAAGAGCTATAGATGCATTTCAGCTTCCTGAGATCGGAAGTGAAAAAGAAATGTACAATTTTGAAAATAAAAATGCCGGAGTAAGTTCTTCAATGCTTGGAACAAGTATGATGCTTAAACTTCACTGTACAATAATGAAATATATTTCACCGAACAGCAAAGGTACTATCCTGATGTGGCGGCAAGAATAGCACCACTCAGAAATATGGAGCAGGTAGAGTATTCGATACTTGATGCGAAGACAGAGGAAACTTTTAAGAGTTTTAGGAGTTTCAAAGCAGGTAAGGAAGCTTAGCAGACTTTCGGTCAATAAAAGCTAAGTTCATGCCGGAGTCGGTATGGGACGGAAAAATCGGTGAAGGAATTGCAGAGGACGGTGCAGAGTACATATATTGTATAAAAGGCAAAGCTAATACTAATAATGTAGGAGGCAATGGAGAACAGGTCTATCAAATTCCCCTGTACGTGTGGACAGCATGGCTCCGAATCTAAGCACTGCTAATGAAGTGCAGGTGAATGATATTGACGGCAATATGAAGGAGATAGTATTTAATGTTCATGATAAGGGCATAGGTATGAGAATGTATATTTGCAGTCAATAAGATATGCACAGGATGATAAGGCCGATACAAGTATAAGATACGGAAAAATCCTTTTGTTATAAGATTTCAAGATGAACCTATGAGAGGACGGAAAAAGAGCTTATAAAGGTTGAAGACGGCAAGCTAATATACCTTTTAGAAGCGGTACCTGACAGTCCGACTGCAAGAGGGGAAGTATAGTTTATACCAACGGTTACAGAAATTCGATATTGAAGTACATTGTCCGTATTTTGCGGATACTTCGATCTTATAATAGATGCTAGTTGACTATATGGATAATAAAAAGCAGAACCACTCTTTTCAGATGTCAGAGAAAGGCAATTATAATCAGATTAATTTCTAACTTTTTGACTATATAAGCAATAAAAATGCAAGCGTATATGTAAACGATATAAAACTTGATGATATGACTTTACAGTCTGATAGAAAAAGGAAGCAGTGATTAGGATAAAGTTGGCGGATGAAGAGTCACATTTGCATAAACTTACTTTGAAAACATGATAATATCGAGAAAATATAATTTTTGGATAATAAAGTAAATTCGAAAATATCAAAAAATATAATTTCAAATAGATGAGGATAAGTTTTGTTATGAATTACAATAAATCCCTGTTGAAACAAGCTTTTGATATTACAACAGTATTTAGAGACGGAAAGCCTATGCAAAAATATTCATGAGAGCATAGAAGCAGGTATTACTGAGATATTACAATTAATAATGCTAGCACGTACCCAAATGTGGAAAAGAAAGTCATATCCTGCAGTATTCCTTAAAAACACCTGAGTTTTTTTGATGTACTTGGCAATACAGAAGGTGAAGAAAAAGCAGATAGATGTATCAGGTTTTGTAGGATATGTGGACGAGGATGACAGTGTGAAAGTGTGCAAAATAAAGCTTGTAGATAATGAAGGAAATGAACTTTCAAGTCCGATAAACTATAGGAAAAGAGGATCTTGTAAAAAGCAATATTGTCTACAAAAAGAACGAAATGTAATATATAAGGGAGAGGCGTATTCTTTTGAAAGTAAACTGAAGCTTGAAGCATTTAATGTTAATATAAAAGTTGAGGTAAGTACTAAAAACGAAAAATCGGCTAGCATGGTAAGAAGATTATTTCTACGATAAGATAAATCTTTTATTGATTATAAGGTCTATGAAAGAGAGCTTGATCCGATACGGTAAAAATAAAGGTTCGCTCACGTGATAATTCATTTAAATTAAGTCTTTATAACGGAGATTCACTTATAGGTACTGACGATAAAACCTCAATTTCTTATATTGAAGGTAAAGACGGTAATACTACGCAGATAGTTACACAAATAGAAGTTCCGCTAAACGAGGGCAAAACAGTATAAAAAAATAAGTGCCATAGATCTTGCCGGCAATAAATCGGAAAAGACCATATATTTACAGGGCAAAAAAATAATTAGCACATAAAAGGAGAGTCGAGTAAGGCTCTCTTTTTGTGTTTTACACAATCTATCTTGCCATATATCGACCGAACAACTATTCCATATTGCGTGTAAAAGTGTTTGAGGGTTATAATTTATGTAAAGACGGAGAAAGGAGAAATTTATAAATAACTTTTTATAAATGATAGTTTAGCCATCAAAGTCCCCAATATAAAAGTTAAAATTCTAAAATTCAATTTCTATGAAAGAAACCTGTCAATCTGCAGAACAGGAAATCATAGTATTCTAAATGATTATTCAATCTGAAAATCCCAAATACGATTTTTACATACAAAAATATAAAAAATACTACCCTAAAGCAAAGCCCACGCAGGTTATAGCGAGTAAATAAGTTGCAGACAGATATGTTTTTATATTTTTATAAAAACCAAATCTGAATCCATGTAAAATCAAATAAAGAATGGTTTATAACTGTGAAGTATCAATGAAAGAAGTGTCACAGTTAAGGCTTACTAGGTAGCCGCTCATTGATACCTAACATATTGAAAAATAAAGAAAGCCATGTAAGTATAACTGTCAGGATATGAGATATATTTTTGGCAGTTTTTGTGATTAGATATTTATATTGTTGTTTCTGAAAAATAAATAAAGTAAAATATTGACAAGTACGCATAAAAGTACGTACAGTATAAATGATATCAGGAGAAAGTGATGAAGCGTAGAGATTTAATAAGAAAGCTGGAAGAGGCAGGATTTAAACTCAAACGACATGGAAAAAGAACATGATATTTTTGAAAGAGGAGAAAATGAGAGTTGTATATCCAACATTGATTGAAAAAGTCGGATGATATTTACTTAGTATTTGTTCCGGATTTGATGATATATACAGAGGGCAAAAGATCTGCCGGATGCTATTGAAATAGCCAGGGACGCTATAAGCTTAAAGTGTTTAAGTATTGAGGATAGCAAAAAAGAGATTCCGGGACCGTCAAATTATGAAAAGGCTATAGATTTAGCTAAAAGTATTCATGAGGGTGAAAGTTTCGATTATACAAAAGGTATAATTACAACTGTAGATGCAGACTTAACAAGATACAGAAAAACTGGATAAGAAAATGGTTAGGAAAAATTTGACTATACCGAGTTGGATGAATGTTGAGGCAAAACGACTGAACTTAAATATTTCAAAGAGTTTTACAAGATGCACTTGAAGAAAGGTTTCATGCATTAAATTAGTATAAAAATAGTCATATAAGTATAACTGTCAGGATGTTAGATACATTTTGACAGTTTTTATATTGAGAATATTGAATTGTCAGAGATTTATTTTTAAGCTTTGACTATATTATTATAATTATATTTGATACAATATGACGATATAAGTTTTGAATCTGTTTAATCTTACATAGTTATTATGATATTAAACATTCAAGTATTTTTGAAAGAAAAGAGTATGAGTTATAAAAACATAAGAAAAGAATGTGAAGAGTTGTGGGCAAAAATAAATACTATGTACTAGTAAATCACATAAAGAATATCTCCGAATAAGAGAGTACCTGAAAGGAAATGAATTGGATGCTTTCATTTCTGAAAGAGAAAAATACAAAAATAAAAGACATGAATGAGAGCAGGAAAGATTTCAGTAATGCTGTTCTTCATGTGTGGGGATATTTTTAAAAAAGAAGCTAAAGTGCTATAGAAAAACAGGAACTTTTTGATAGATTAAACGAATATATGGAAGAGAGAAGCAGCCGGAAGGTTGTAATTGACTATGTAAACACTTTACTAAAGAAATACCCTAATGAATATTTGGAAAAGTCCACTTTCTTGACAGGAGAATACTATGAGACTATGGCATGAAAAAATAATACCATTATTACCTAAAAACCAGCTGCTTGGACAGCATAGAGAATGTTGTGCTCTTAGGGGAACGGATGGAAAAAGAAACATAAAACTGTAGATTATGTGTTTTCATATTCGCCATATCTTTTATTCAGATACCATTTGTTGGTAATGGAGGAGATGGAAAAAAGAGGATATAATGTTTCAGAGGAATGGAAGGATAAAAATTACAGAGGAAAAATCGCAGAAAAAAATATACGAATCTTGAAGAGGAAGTCATAGAAGATCCGATTTATAAAGAGCATAATAATAAATATCTGGACGAATGTATAGAGAATTTAAGGAATAAAGGTATACAGCTTAAATTATAGAGTTTATAAAAATCATAGATACTTTTGCAGGAACATAAAATTTCGCCTATAAAAATATTCTCTTAAATATTTATACATATTTATGGTATATAATAGTGAAGACTTTACAATAACTTATTTTTATATGGAGGAAAAGTGAAGAAGAAGGTTTTAACAGGTATTGTTGTGAGTTCTATGTATAATACTTGGAATTATATTTATATCAAGAGAAATGGACGGAATTATAGGCTCAAAAGAGAAGGTTACGCAGGCGCAGTTATATCAGGTTGAGGGTGATGATGTAGCGCTTGTATACAATTATTCTTTACAAAAGGCCAAAGCAATATATAAAGACGGAGTGGTATATGTACCTCTAAATTGGACCAGAGCCATACTCAATGATAAATTTTATTACAGTGATGATGAAAAGCTTCTTTCATACGCTTTGCCTACAGAAATAGTATATAGCAAATTTTGAGAATGTGGATAATAACGGAAAGCCAGCTTTTGCTTGAATCTGACGGAAAGGTTTATTTGTCTATAGAAACATAAAAGGCTTATACAGATATTTGGGTAGATCTCATATACTGACAGTGAAATTAAAAGGTTGTATATCAACAATACTTTGGTAATTATGATGTTGCCACAATAAAGTCAAAGTCGGGACTGAGAGTTGATGCCGACAATTGGTCTGCAAGTATAGAGGGTATAGAACTTAAGAAAGACGAAAATGTTACAATAGTGGAGCAAAATGAAAAGTGGTATAAAGTTTTTCACACAAAGCGGGTTTGATGGGATATGTTAAGAAAAATCACTTGAAAAATTTCACACAGGCCGAAAGAAAAAGTGCATTTGTAAAGCCGGAATATACTTCCATATCAATGGATGAGAAGGTAGTTCTCGGATGGCATCAGGTAACGACAGCTGCAGCAAACAGCGGTATGGAGAAGGTTGTTGCAAATACAAGCGGGATGAATGTAATATCACCGACATGGTTCAAACTTTCAGATAATAAGGGAAATTATACTTCTATAGCAAGTAAAGATTATGTAGATGCGGCACATAAAAAGAACTTACAGGTATGGCCTTTAATTGATAATTTCAGTAAGGATATCAGTACATTAAAGATATTGTCTTCCTCTGCAAACAGAAAGAATCTTATTTCAAATCTGATTGCGGATGCAAAGAAATATAGCTTTTGACGGAATAAATATAGACTTTGAGTCGCTCACTCAGGACAATGCACCACATTTTATTCAGTTTATAAGAGAGCTTTCCGTTTCATGCAGAAACAATAAAATAGTATTGAGTGTGGATGTTCCTATTCCGGCATCCTACAATATGTATTATGAGAGAGATGAGCTGGCTGAAGTTGTGGATTATGTAATAAACATGGGATATGATGAGCATTACAGCGGATTCGATGAAGGAAGCAGTGCTTCTATAGACTTTGTAAAAAAATTCCATTACAGACAGCCTTACGGGAAGTACCCTGAGGAAAAACTTATAAATGCTGTTCCGGTATATACAAGAGTTTGGACCAAGGAAAACGGTAAGGTTACATCAACGGCACTCGGAATGGTAGGAGCGGCTTCATGGGTTAAGGAAAATAATGTAAATCTTACCTGGGACGATGAGGTAGGCCAGTACGTAGGGCAAACCACAGTGGGAAATGCCACCAAGTACATTTGGATGGAAGATGAACGCTCTATGAAGCTTAAAATGATGCGGTAAAGGAAGCTGATTTGTGCAGGGGTAGCAGTTTGGAAACTGGGACTTGAACCTAAAGAGATTTGGGATGTTATATCATATAAATGATAATGGATATTTAAAATAAAAGTGTAGTATTATACACTGTGTTTACAAAAATTCAGTCATATTGATGTGGCTGATTTTTGTGCAATTTTGAGTAGTGAAAGGGTAGTAAAGTGAAAAAGAATAAATTTGTCCCTGACAGTTTTGGGGCTTACCATGTTGATGTCCTTTAATGCCTATGCAGGCACAAAAGGATGGACATTAGAAAATAATAAATGGAAATACTATAAAGAAGATAAGGCTCTAAAAGCTTGGCAACAGATAAATAATAACTGGTATTTCTTTAATGAAGACGGAAGTTTAAAAACCGGATGGTATATGGATGCTTCAAATAATTGGTATTTTTTAGACAGTAGTAAAACTTCCAATGAGGGAGTACTTTTTATCAGGATGGCAGTGGATAGACGGATATTGCTATTATTTTGAAGGAACAGATAATACTACATTTGGAAAGATGTATTCAAATACTGCTGTCAGCGGATATAGAGTTGATGCTTTAGGAAGATGGATTAATGAAAGCGGAACAGAGTATTATGAAGCCGGTAAGGGGATAAGTACAGATAATGCTTCACAGAGTTCATCGAATACAGCAAAAGAAACAAAGTACTGCAGTTGGCTTGGGAAAAAGTAGTAAGCGGAGGCTTTAGCAAGGGCGGAAGCTCCGGTAAAGGTGGAAGTTCCGGTAAAAGCGGAGGCTTAAGTAAAGGTGGAAGCTTTAGGAAAAAGCAGCGAATCAGGCAGCCTAGGGCAGGGTGAAAACTCGGGTATAAGCGGCGATCAGATAGCTGGGGAAAGGCGAAAGCTACGATAAAAGCGCCGGCTCAAATATTGGCGAAAATACTGGAAGAAGCGATGACTTAAGCAGCTAAGTCAAGGAGAAAAAGAGAAGAAAGCAGAATATTAAGAGAATCAAATGTAACGGTTGAAAACTCAAGTCCGAGAAAAAGTGAAGACTTTGATAGGTTCAAGACAAGACTTAAGCCTAGATAAAAACAACAGCTCAATTGTAGATACATAAAACCGGTAATAATGAGAAGTCCGGAAGCATAGAAAAATATAAATAAAGAGGATACCCAAAAAGCCGAATGATAACCCTGCAAAACCAGCCACCTCTTCAAATGTAGAGATATCGAAAGAAGAGGAAAAACAGAATACTCCTCCAAAGAATAATAAAAATCCCTGAACCGGAAAGAAAAAGAGTACACATGACAGGGCTGAAAAAGATAAAAGAATCATTGATTACTCCGGAAAAATGACAATGTTGTTCAGTATACGACTGAAGACGGTGAAATCAGAACCATTATCTGGGTAAAGGGGATTAACGATCCTGTTATGGGAGAAGGCGGAGATTTTCATAAAGAGATTATACAAGGCGGTAAAGATACTTATGTAACATATACTGTACCATATTCAAGCGGAGACGGATGGTATGATGTTAATAAAAACGACAAGCGGTGGAAATATCGATATAGATAAAAAAATCTTTGCTTTGCGGCTGTATCATCAAATATGCTTCATTGGTGGTTTGATCAAAATATTGAATATGTTGACAGATATATAGAAAAACGGAGATATAATTCAGTGCAAACAGAAAACTTTCAGATTTAAAAAAAACTTCTTTTGAAAGTCCGGAAAACAGTAAAGTTATTTGAACTTTATAAGGTGCTGTACGGATATAATGAGAGAGCTTTTTATTCAGATCTTTTGATGGATTTGTTCATTAACGGATATACTCCCAAAAAAACAACGGGTGCTACTAATATAGAGAGTGACGACCTCATTCCAAGTAATAACGGCGGATTTTTCTATGATGTTTTCAAAGGGAAAAACTTACAGATCGTACCTATGGTGGAAACTATGAATCTTTAAGCAATCTTCTTAAAGAAATTCTGGGTAATGGTGGAATAGTAGGAGTTTCTCATAAAGTATTTAGAAAGAGTAATCATATTGTAACTTTGTGGGGTGCGGAATATGATTTGAACGGAAAGCTGAAAGCTGTATATGTCAGTGATTCTGACGATCAGGATGAAAGAAATGTAGGTATGAAACGTTATGAAATCAGAAATGTCGGAGGAAGGGCAAAATTATCTACAAACGAGACTGATAAGTCTGCAGGTGCTGAGGTAGGCTATCTGCATATCCTATATCAGGGAAGTGATCAATGGAATAATTACTTCAGATAAGAACAGGTCTGAATCTTACACAAGTAATCTTGTGATATAGATTCAGACCTTTATTATACTAAAAATTATATTATCTTAGAAATATTTTTGAAAGAATTTCATCAAGCTCGGTTGAGAATTGTCCGTTTGAAATTAAAAACGTCAATATCCCTAAAAGTCTGTGAGTTTAAAAAAATCCTCCTGCTTCTTCCTTTGTGTTGTCGCAAAGAAGTATAGTCTTGTTTGCATTTTCTATCATACTCTTTTTGACAAGTCCCTGAGAATCATCACCCTCAAATATTCCCTTTGTATTGATGGCTTTACAAGAAATAATCGCAAGCTCAGCATTGAAGTTTTTGATAAAGCTTGAAGCAAATTCTCCAACTATGGACAAACTTTTATGTTTTAATACACTGGGACACAGAAAACATTTCAAATCCTGTGCATTTGAAAGTTCATTTGCGATATTGATACCGTTGGTAATAATAGTGATATTATGCCTTAATTTAAGCAAAGGAGCCAGCTGACAAACAGTAGACGATGAGTCTAAAAATATAACCATACCGTCTTTTAAAAGCGGTGCGGTCTTGCCTGCAATAATCTGTTTTTTTATCCAGATTTTTCTATCCTTCTCATACCGATAGGGCTTTTCATTGGCTGATTTTAACAATCACAGATACATAGCCGTGGGATCTCTTAACAATACCTTCTTCTTCCAGTGCAATCAAATCTCTTCTTATAGTAGAGCGTGAAGCAAAAACTCTATGACATAAGCCGTCTATACTTGATATACTGTTGTTCTTATTTAAAACATCAAGTATCTGTTGTTTTCTTCCATTCGAATCCATAAATAATCCTCTTACTTTTTATTTTACAGTAACTTCCGTTAAGCAAATTTAGAAGTTACCGACAGGTTTGAACAAAAAAATTCACACATGAACATTATAGCATAAAATAAAAAGTATTCAAGAATTTATCCATATATATATTTTTATTATTAAATGTGTTATATTGTATTCACTGAAAAACATTTTCGGCAATGTTTCGTAGATATGAAAATAAAAACAAAAAAGAAAAAGCTTTGGAATTTTTCGGGGTTATAGCATGTCTCCGAAAGATTGCCGATTTTATTATTGAAAGTTGGTGAAGTATGAAAAGAGTATTGGCTTTCGATATGGGAGCAACATCCATCAGAGGTATTATCGGATATGTTAAGGATGGAAAACTTGTAACGGAAGAAGTTATGAGAATGGCCCATAGTATAAAGAATAAAAACGGAAGATTGTATTGGGACTTTGATGCTATTTTAGAAAAAATAGTAAGTACTATCATTGAGAACAAGGATGTATCATGCATCGGTATTGATACATGGGGCGTTGACTTCGGAGTGATAGATAAGGACGGAAAACTGATAGATACTCCATTCTCCTACAGAGATGAGAAATATGCTATCGGAAGAGAAGAAGCAAAAGCAAAGATAAGTGAGCTTGAAATATTCAAAAATTCCGGAAATCAGATAATGACCATAAATACAATATTCCAGCTGCTTACATTAAAGAAGTTAAATCCTGATATATATGAAAAAGCGGATAAGATGCTTATGATGCCGGATTTGATTTTCTATATGCTTACAGGAAAGAAAATAGGAGAAGAAACTATCTGGTCTACAACAGGACTTTATGATATGGGACAGAGAAAAGTTTCAGACACTATATTTGAGAAACTTGAACTTAAAAAGAGTTTGGTTCCGGAGATTGTAAAAGCTACAGAAGTAGTCGGAAATACAAAAGATTCCGGAATAGAGGCATTAAGGGGACTTTCAATCGATGTGATACCGGTATGTACTCATGATACTGCAAGTGCACTTCTTATGACAGACAGCTTTCTGGACGAGGACAGTATGTTCTTAAGCTGTGGAACATGGTCACTTATAGGTAGCGTGGTGGATAAATGTATCATAAACGAAGAAGCTTATGAGAACAATCTTACAAATGAATTGGGATTTGACTCAAAGCCTATGTTTTTCAAAAATATCACAGGACTTTATCTGTTGGAAAAGTACAAAGCTCAGCTTGAAGCAAAGCTTGGCAAAAAGATTCCATTTGATGATATCAGTGATTATGTAAACAAACTTGATAAGAAACTTTCACTCATAGATATGGATGCGGAAATATTCGCAAAAGAGGGTATTGATGTAAAGAGTGAGATTGATAATTTTATAAGAAATCAGGGTGGTGATACTCCTGAGCATGACTTTGACTATTTTGCTGTTATTTATGAGAGCATGGTAGCAAAAGTATATGGAAGTAAAGGCCGACATTGAAAAAGATTTTTAAATAAGAATTTCAAGAAGATCCATATGATCGGGGGCGGTGCTAAGTCAAGCGTACTTACATCTATGATTGCAAATAAAATGGGGGTAGATGTAAAGCGGGACCTTACGAGAGTTCAGCTCTTGGAAATATTCTTCTTTCACTATTACATCTGAATGAAGTAAATGATTTAAAAAGCGGTATTGAATTGATCTTAGGATCATGTGAGATAAAAAGAATAGATTCAAAATAATAAGGAGGGAATTATGAATCATCCAAAGATAGGTATCAGACCTACAATCGACGGCAGATGGGGCGGCGTTAGAGAGTCACTTGAAGAACAGACAATGGGAATGGCAAAAAGAGCGGCTAAACTTATAGAGGACAACCTTAGATATCCTGATGGAGAAAAGGTAGAGGTTGTGATATCACCCACAACTATCGGTGGCGGTGCAGAGGCTGCTGTTTGTGAAGAGTATCTTGCAAATCAGAATGTAGTGGGAACACTTACAGTTACACCATGCTGGTGCTACGGAACAGAGACAATGGACTTGAATCCGAACACAATCAAAGCTGTTTGGGGATTCAACGGAACAGAGAGACCGGGTGCTGTTTATCTTGCGGCAGTTATGGCGGCATATGCACAGAGAGGACTTCCTGCATTCTCAATTTACGGAACGGAAGTTCAGGATAAGGATGAAACAACTATCACAGCAGACGTTGCAAAGAAGATATTAGACTTTGCAAGAGGAGCGGTTGCTGTCGGTATCATGAAGAATAAGTCATATGTAAATATCGGTTCGGTATCTATGGGTATTGCAGGCAGTGTGGTAAACGTAGACTTCTTACAGAAGTATCTCGGAATGAGAACCGAATGGGTAGATATGACAGAGGTTCTTAGAAGAATTACACTTGGTATCTATGATCATGAAGAGTTTGCAAGAGCTCTTGCATGGGTAAAGGAATACTGCAAAGAGGGTATGGATATCAATGCAGGTAAGGACTTCCCTGAGATAATCAAGAAATCAAGATATATTAAGGATGACGAGCAGTGGGAATTCTGCGTAAAGCATGCAATGGTAGTAAGAGATATCCTTGAAGGAAATCCGAAGCTTGCCGAAATGGGATGGCATGAGGAGTCACTTGGAAGAAACGGTATTGCAGGCGGATTCCAGGGACAGAGAATGTGGACAGACTGGCTTCCAAACGCAGACTTTACAGAGGCTATTATGGCTTCAGGTTTCAACTGGAACGGTAAGAAGATGCCGACACCGTTTGCAACAGAGAATGATACATTAAACGGTGTAGCTATGATGTTCGGATGGCTTTCTACAGGAAAGGCTCCTATCTTCTCAGATGTTAGAACATACTGGTCACCGGATGCGGTAAAGAGAGTAAGCGGTAAAGAGCTCAGCGGATATGCTAAGAACGGTATCATCCATCTCATCAACTCAGGTGCAAGCTGTCTTGACGCAAGTGCGGCAGCTAAGGATGAGAACGGTAACGGAACAATGAAGGAGTGGTGGAACCTTACAGATGAAGATGTTAAGGCATGCTGTGAGGCTACAGACTGGTGCAGAGCCGATTATGAGTACTTCAGAGGCGGCGGTTTCTCATCACACTTTAAGACATCAGCAGAGATGCCTGTTACTATGATCAGAGTAAATATGGTTGAAGGTGTAGGACCTACACTTCAGGTAATAGAAGGACATACATGTGTACTTGATGATGATGTACATAGAATCCTTGATGAGAGAACAAGCAAGACTTGGCCGACAACATGGTTCGCACCGAAGATCGGCGTAGGCGCTGCAGATTCAGTATACAATGTTATGGCTAAGTGGGGTGCAAACCACGGTGCAACAGTAGAAGGACATGTAGGAGACAGACTTCTTACATTGGCTTCAATGCTTAGAATCCCTGTAGCATTCCACAATATTGAGGACGAGAGAATATTCAGACCACATTCATTTAACGGATTCGGAACAGCTGATTTAGAGGGACAGGACTACAGAGCATGTGCTTACTACGGTCCGCTTTATAAGTAAAAATTAAATACAGGAGGGCAATTTGCCCTCTTGATAGTAAAGGGGAAAAAATATTATGTTGATGGAGAAGGAAAGACTGCTTTTAATAGAGTACGGAAAGAAACTTGTAAAAGCGGGACTTACCAAAGGAACAGGTGGTAACCTGAGTATATTTGACAGAAAGAACGGACATGTGGCAATCACTCCTTCAGGAATAGATTTCTTTGAGATACAGCCTGAGGACATAGTTATCATCGATGTTGACGGAAATGTGATAGAGGGAAACAGAGTTCCTTCATCAGAGTGGGCAATGCATGTAATGCCATATAAGTACAGAGATGATATCGATGCTGTTATTCATGCTCATACAATGTATGCAACCGTTATGGCTTGTCTCAGACAGGAACTTCCTGCAACTCATTATATGATCGCTGTAGCAGGTGAGAATGTAAGAGTGGCCGAGTATGCTACATACGGAAGCCCTGAGCTTGCAAAGAATGCTTTTGAAGCAATGAAGGACAGAAAAGCCGTTATTTTTGGCAAAACCATGGAATCTTTGCAGGTGCAAAATGATTTGCTTAACGCTTTCAATATTATAGAAGAAATTGAGTACTGTGCCGAAGTTTACACCAAGGCTAAGGCTATCGGTGAGCCGGTAATATTACCTCACGAAGAAATGACTCTGATGGCAGAGAAGTTCAAGACATATGGTCAGAGGGTTAGTAGTAAAGATAAATAGGAGGAGATCTTATGTCAGCATTACTCACAATGAAAAAAATATAAAGAAATCTTTCTCCGGAGTTGCAGCATTAAAAATGCCGAACTTGAACTTAATAAGAGTGAAGTAGTAGCACTGATGGGTGAAAACGGTGCCGGAAAAATCAACTCTTATGAAGATTTTTGACAGGAATATATTCTAAGGATGAGGGTACTGTAACTTTTGAAGGAAAAAGAAGTAGAGTACAAGTCTGTATCCGAATCTGAAGAGGCGGGAATTGCAATCGTACATCAGGAATTAAATATGATGAACGATTCGACAGTGGCACAGAATCTTTTCATCGGAAAAAGAGAAAAAAAGGAATCTTTTATAGATGATGCAAAGATGGCTGAGGATGCCAGAGAACTGTTCAAAAAGCTTAATGTAGATATAAATCCTAATGTAAAAAAATAGGAAGTCTTACTGTAGGAAAGCAGCAGATGGTGGAGATTGCAAAAGGCTATCTCAACAAATGCAAAGGTTATCGTGTTTGATGAGCCTACAGCAGCGCTTACAGATTCCGAAATAGAAGAGCTTTTCAAAGTTATAAACGATTTGAGAGCTAAGGGTACGGGAATAATTTATATCTCACACAGAATGGACGAAATTAATGTCATCTCGGACAAGGTTATTGTCATGAGAGACGGAGAATATGTAGGCACTTTGGTAACAAAGGAATGTACAAAAGACGACATTATTAAGATGATGGTCGGAAGAACAGTCTTTATGGAACCAAAGACCAAATCTGATGTAAGTGCGGATGCGGAAGTTGTACTCAGATGTGAAAATCTGAACAGAGGAAAGTACGTAAAGAATGTTTCCTTTGAGCTGAGAAAGGGTGAGATACTCGGTTTCTCAGGACTTATGGGTGCAGGAAGAACGGAAGTTGCAAGACTTCTCTTCGGTGCGGACCCGATGGATTCCGGTAAGATATATATTCACGGTAAGGAAGTAAGTATAAAATCCACAAAGGATGCCGTAAATGCAGGTATCGGTTATCTGTCAGAAGACAGAAAGAGATATGGACTTTTGGTAGATAAGTCTGTAGAAGAGAACACCTGCCTGTCTTCACTTGAAAAATTCACAAAAGGACTGTTTATAGACGGTTCAAAGTCAAAAAGTGTCAGTGAAAAATATGTTCAGGAATTAAGAACCAAAACACCAAGTGTTACACAGATTATAAAGAAACTTTCAGGTGGAAACCAGCAGAAAGTCGTTATAGCGAAGTGGTTGGTAAAGGATTCTGAAATATTGATATTTGATGAACCTACAAGAGGTATAGATGTAGGTGCAAAGAGTGAAATATATGATTTGATGGAAAGATTGGTTAAAGAAGGCAAATCCATAATAATGATTTCATCGGAATTGCCGGAAGTACTCAGAATGAGCGACAGAGTCGTAGTAATGTGTGAGGGCAGAATAACAGGTTGTCTTGACATTTCTGAGGCCAGTCAGGAGGGAATCATGACATGTGCAACAAATAGACAGGGGGCAAAATAATGAACCTAAAAAAGATTTTTTCAAATCAGCAGGCAGTGGTTATCGCCGCGCTGGTAGTAATATGTATAGTGTTTTCACTGTTAACAGATAAGTTCTTACAGGCTACAACATTTACAAACATTTCAAAGTCTGCTTACTATGTAGCATTTATGGCAATCGGAGTTACTTTCGTTATTGCTACAGGCGGTATCGACCTTTCAATAGGTACAGTTGCTATATGCTCTGCACTTATAGGCGGAACCTTTATGGAAAAAGGTGCACCGATGTTTGTTGTTATATTGATAATGCTCTTGGTTGGAGCCGTATTCGGACTTATAAACGGTATTTTGGTATCACATTTTGAGTTGCCGGCGTTTATCGCGACACTCGGAACCATGATGGTATCAAGAGGCTTGGGATCAATCGTATCAAAGACAAAGACAATATCATTCCCACAGGGAAACAGTGCAGGTGCTTGGTTTAGAGAGATATTCATGGTAACAAAGGATGGCGGCATCCTTCCAAAGAATTTCCCTACAGGATTTATACTTTTAGCAGTATGTGCCGTAGTAATGGCAGTAGTGCTTAACAAGACAAGACTTGGAAGATATATTCTTTCAATAGGTTCAAACAAGGAAGCTACAAGACTTTCCGGTATTGATGTAAAAAGATATGAGACACTTGCTTATGTATTCTCAGGTGTGTTCGCAGCACTTGCAGGACTTGCATATGTAGCGGTATTCTCAACAGCACAGCCAAATACAGGTAACGGATTTGAGCTTGATGCTATCGCAGGAGTAGTTATAGGTGGTACATCACTTTCAGGTGGTGTAGGTTCAATCGTTGGAACAATTATAGGTGTGTTTATCATGACAGTACTTAAGATCGGTTTCCCATACATCGGAGTACAGTCACATTATCAGCTCTTCATCACAGGAATCATATTAGTATTCGCTGTGTATATGGATATCTTAAATAGAAAAAGAAAGGGTTAATTAAGGAGGAAATTATGAAGAAGAGATTTTTAGCAGTTGCAGTAGCAAGTTTGATGGCAATGTCATTAGCGGCATGTGGCGGATCAAGCAGCAGTTCAAGTGAGGCTGAGAAGACAACAGCAGCACAGGCAGACGGATCAAAGTCTGAGGAGACAAAGGCGGAAGCAAGCGCTGACGGAAAGAAGATCAACGTTATCGCTAAGGGATTCCAGCATCAGTTCTGGAAGGCAGTTGAGAAGGGTGCAATGCAGGCAGGAACAGATTTAGGAGTTGAAGTATCATTCCAGGGTCCTGATAATGAGTCGGCAATTGCACAGCAGATTGAGTATTTAGATGCAGCTATAGCACAAAAGCCTACAGCTATCTGCTTTGCGGCACTTGATACACAGGCAAGCTTGGGTTCAATCCAGACAGCAATGGATGCAGGTATTCCGATTATCGGATTTGACTCAGGTGTTCCGGATGCACCGGAAGGAGCTATCAAGGCTAATGCATCTACAAACAACCTTGTAGCAGGACAGTTGGCAGCAAAAGAGACATATGAGCTTATCAAAGATAAGATTGACGGTGCTTCAGGTACAGTTAGAATCGGTGTTGTTGCTCAGGAGTCAAACTCACAGTCAATCGTTGAGAGAACAAAGGGCTTCGTTGAGGAGATGACAAAGCTTGTTGGAGAAGATAAGGTTTCAGTTGAAGGACATGACAGCTTAAAGAAAGAGAAGGCAGGCGCTCCTGTTGTTATCGATGTAGGTATCCCTGCAGAAGTTAAGGATGCAGACGGTGCAGCTGTTGCATCAGCTATCTTAGAGAAGTCAGACCTTATCGCAATCTACGGTTCAAACGAGTTCGCAGCAAACGCAATCATTACAGCTAACGAAGGTCTTGATAAGATCGGCGAAGGCAAAGTTGTTGCAGTTGGATTTGACGCAGGTAAGAAGCAGCTTCAGGCAATCAAAGACGGTTTATTTGCAGGTAGCGTAACACAGGATCCTGTACAAATCGGTTATAAGGCAGTTGAGCTTGCAGTTAAGGCAGCAAACGGCGAGAGCGTATCAGATGTTGATACAGGTGCTTTATGGTACACAAAGGACAACATGGAAGATCCAAAGATTGCTCCATGTTTATATGAATAAGAGGTAAATATGTTAAAAGGTATACCCGAGATAATATCACCGGAACTTTTAAAATACCTTTGTGAAATGGGTCATTCTGACAGACTAGTAATTGCAGACGGCAATTTCCCCACACATAGTGTGGGGAAGAATGCCCATATCATAAGAATGGACGGTCATGGTGTATGTGAGATATTGGATGCTATATTAAAGCTCTTTCCGCTTGACACATATGATCCGCACCCGGTCAGTATTATGGAAAAAGTACCGGGAGATACGGTAGCGACTCCTATTTGGGACGAGTTCAAAGAAATCGTATCAAAAATATGATGCAAGAAAAGGATGCTATCGGAAGCATCGAAAGATTTAAATTTTATGATGAAGCAAGAAAAAGCATATTTGATTATTGCTACATCTGAGAAGGCACTCTATGGCAATATAATGTTGCAAAAGGGTGTTGTATAATTTTGGTCAGTAAGTGACAGATAATTAGGGGGATTCATTATGGCTAACAGAATCATATTAAATGAAACATCATATCATGGACAGGGTGCTATTTTAAGCATTACAGAAGAAGCAAAGCTTAGAGGTTTCAAGAAAGCCTTTTGTTTGTTCAGATCCGGATTTGATTAAGTTCAATGTAACAAAAAAGGTTACTGATTTACTTGATAAAGAGGGTCTTGAGTATGAGATTTATTCTGATATAAAAGCAAACCCGACAATTGAAAATGTTCAAAGCGGAGTAGCGGCTTTCAAAAAATCAGGTGCAGATTATATAATAGCTATCGGTGGCGGTTCATCTATGGATACCTCTAAGGCTGTCGGAATAATTATTGCAAACCCTGAGTTTGAAGATGTGAGAAGTCTTGAGGGACTTTCACCTACAAAGAACCCATGTGTTCCTATATTTGCAGTACCTACAACAGCGGGTACGGCAGCAGAAGTTACTATAAACTATGTTATCACAGATGTAGAGAAGAAGAGAAAATTCGTGTGTGTAGATCCACATGATATTCCTGTAGTAGCATTCGTAGATCCTGATATGATGTCAAGTATGCCAAAAGGACTTACAGCTTCAACAGGTATGGATGCACTTACACATGCTATCGAAGGATATACTACAAAGGGTGCTAACATTATTACAGATATGTTCAATTTAAAGGCTATCGAGCTTATTGCAAAATCACTTCGCGGTGCAGTAGAAAACACTGCAGAGGGAAGAGAAGGAATGGCTATCGGACAGTATCTGACCGGAATGGGATTTTCTAACTGTGGACTTGGAATAGTTCATTCAATGGCACATGGTCTTGGTGCATTGTATGATACACCTCATGGTGTAGCAAACGCTATTATTCTTCCAACAGTTATGGAATATAACGCTGATGCGGTTGGCGAAAAGCTCAGAGATGTGGCTAAGGCTATGGGAGTTGAAGGCACAGAGAATATGAGCGAAGCAGAGTACAAAAAGGCAGCTGTTGATGCGGTAAAGAAGCTTTCTGAAGATGTAGGCATTCCAAAGGATTTAAAAGAAATAGTAAAACCTGAGGATGTAGACTTCTTGTCACAGTCAGCAATGGATGATGCCTGCAGACCGGGCAATCCAAGAGATCCAAAGTTTGAGGATATTAAGGAATTATTCTTAAGCTTGATGTAAAAATTGTTACCTTCTATATTATTTTAATAAAAGGGTGTATACTTACCTTAGGGTGAGTATATGCCTCTGTGCTTTTACTTACTAAATTTTTTTATTTACAAATCCGTAAATAAAGTGTAAGCATAACACCGGTCAAAAATTTTTCCGGCTTTGTGAAAAACAATTGAGTACTGAAAATTTAAATAAATGGAGGTTATAAGGAAAAGTTTAATAAAAGATGTCCATACTGTGGAAAGATTATGGAAAGGGAGAAATTCCCAGAGGTGAAGGGGAGACACCTCATGATATCAAGTGGATTCCTGAACGCGAAAAAGGTAAATGGTATGAGGAGTTATTATATTTCTTTCTCAGGAAGGTGAAGATAAGGTAATAGAATTGACGAGTAAGTATTATCCAACAATTTGGGATGAGAAGAAGTGCATAGCCCTATCTTTGCAGAGAGTGCAAAAATAATAATAATAGATATTTAACAGTAAGAAGGATTTATATAAGACAACTGACTACCGGTATAATATATCATATTTATCAGATTATTATGAAAGGGGAGATTATGGGAAGTTATTATAAGAAATGCCCGTATTGCGGCAGAGCAATGGAAAAAGGAAGTATACCTCCTGGAAGATATTCGCTTAAGTGGAAGAGTGAATATGAAAACAGAAGCAGTCTAAATTATATGTTCAACTTTGATAAAAAAGGATGTAAAAGCTCGCTTCTGTTTGGGGTGAAATATGTTGTACCGCCTATCTTTGCAGAGTTTGCAGGAAGATAGTAATTGATGTATAAAAACCCAAATATCTAAGTTGACTTATTCTTTTAAAAATATATAATAGTATTTAAGCGAAAATTAATTTTTGCTTTAAAATTATTTGGTATAATTGTCTAAATTACATTTGGACAAAGTTTGACGGTTTAGTAATAAATTGTCACTTGGATTAAAGGAGGATACGACAATGGGATTTTTGATCAATTAGGTGATGTTGCAAAGAACTTGGGTGCAGCTGCAGGTGACCTTGCTAAACAGGTTAGCGATAAGACAAATGACGCTTTAGAGATAAGCAAGCTTTAATTCAAAGATTTCAGCAGAGAGAGTTGAAATTGAAAAGGAAAAGAAGAAAATCAGTGATGCTCTTATAGAAAAAAATTTGCAAAGGGCGAGGAAGTACCTGAGGAGATAAAGGATTCTGCGAGGTTATTATGAGCATTTCCTCAATATAGACAAGCTTTAATGAGGAAATCGAAAAAGTAAAGAATGCTGTAGGCAAGAAGGCGGAAGAAGTTAAAGATGCCGTAGCTGAAAAAGCTGAGGAAGTAAAAGATGCCGTTGCTGAGAAGGCTGAAGATGTAGCTGAGAAGGCTGAGGAAGTAAAGGATCAGGCTGTAGATACATTTAATGAAGCTAAGGAAGCTGTTGAAGACAAGGTAGAGGATGTAAAGGAAGACATTAAAGAAGGTGTCGACAACATTCAGAATTAATGCATTGATATTTCTATAGAAATTAATTAAAATAAGAGAGTAAAACCTTATGGTTTTGCTCTTTTTATAAGAGGAAAAAAATATGTTTTGCTCATAATAAATATATTTTTGGAGGTAGTAGTGAAAAAGAATATTAGCTGTAATGGCATGCGCATTGTTGGCATTGTCAGGTTGTGCGAAGACAAATGTAAATGAGAGTACTTCAGGAGCGGAGAGCACTGCAGCAGAGAGTACACAAACAAGTACTGCAGGTGCAAATGAAGAGAGTCTTGGAACCATAAAGCTCGGTGGATTAAAAGGACCTACAAGTATCGGACTTGTAAAACTTATAGATGATGCAAACAAGGGAAGTCTTGCATACAATGTGGATTTTGATATGGAAACGGCACCTGATGTAATGGCACCGAAGCTCTTAAACGGTGAAGTTGATATTGCGGCATTGCCTGTAAATATGGGTTCGGTACTTTTCAATAATTCTGACGGAAAAGTCACCATGCTTGATATCAGCACTCTCGGTATACTTTATATACTTGAAAAAGGGAGATCAGAGTATAAAGAGCGTTGAGGACTTAAAGGGTAAGACAATAATAGCACATGGTCAGGGTGCAACACCTGAATATTCACTCAGCTATATATTATCAGGACATGGACTTGATATAAATACCGATGTGACTATGGACTGGAAATCATCTGCGGATGAGGTTCTTGCAGCTGTTGAAAATGCAGACAATGCGGTAGTTATGTTGCCACAGCCATTTGTAACGGTAGCTCAGACAAAAGTACAGAACTTGAATACTGTTTTGGATCTTACAAAGGAGTGGGATGCGCTTGGAACAGGTGGAAAACTTATCACAGCAGGACTGTTTGTAAGAAACGATTTTCTTGAGTCAAATAAGGAACTTGTAGATGAGTTTATAGCTAATTACACAGATTCGGTAAAATGGATCAATGAAAATGTGGACGAGGCATCAAAGCTTGTAGAGGCAAATGATATTATAAAAGCACCTATTGCAGCCAAGGCTATACCGTATTGCAACCTTGTTTCTATAACAGGTGATGATATGAAGAGCGCTACAGAGGACTATTTGATGACATTGTTTAATTTAAATCCTAAGTCTGTGGGCGGTGCATTGCCGGGAGAAGAGTTCTACTATACCGGAAAATAGTCTATGAATAAAAATAAAACACATAAAATCAAAGCAGTGCTTCTTGCACTGCTGTTTTGGCAAATAATTGCAATGATTTTAAACAGCTCATTTTTACTTTCTTCACCTTTAGAAGTGGCAAAGGCATTGTTTGAGCTTGGACTTAGCAATACATTTTGGAAAGGTATGTGGAAAAGTATATTTAAAATACTTTCAGGGATTTTTATCAGGTGCCGGAGCAGGGAATACTTGGCAACACTCTCATATAGATTTAAACTGTTTGAGATATATATTTCACCATATATTACGGTTATACGATCGGTACCTGTTGCATCCTTTGTAATTATAATACTTATAGGGCTTGGAAGTGAGGCACTTTCGGTACTTGTATGCTTTTTTATGGTAATGCCTATATTTTATGCAAACACATTGGAAGGATTAAAGTCAGTAGACATTAAGATGCTTCAAATGGCAAAAGATATTTAAATCTTGGAAAAAGGCAAAACTTATATACATATACCTACCGGCACTGGAGTCATTTTTGATATCATCAAGTGTGGCTTCAATGGGAATTGCCTTTTAAATCCGGGTATTGCAGCCGAAGTAATAGGCAGACCGAAAAATACTTTGGGATATTTCCTGTTTGACGCAAAGATATATCTTGAAACTTCAAAGGTCTTTGCCATAACATTTGATGGTGATACTTTGCAGTGCAATATTTGAAAGATTGGCGGTATTTATTGCAAAAAGGTTCTTAAGGTTGATAAAGAGGGTGTATTGATGTTTTTAAAAAAATATATGCAAAAGTTTCGGAGAGACGGAAGTTTTAAAAAGACTTTAATCTTGAAATAGATGAAGGTGAACATATTGCATTGATGGGTAAGTCCGGAAAGGGAAAGACCACTGTTTTAAATATTATAATGGGTTTTGAACTGCCTGACAGAGGTGAGACGGAAATTCCAAATGAAATATCTGCAGTGTTTCAGGAAGACAGATTAAGTGAAGATTTCAGTGCGATTTCAAATGTATGCCTTATGAGTGCCGATAAAGAACGCTCAAATGAAATATTAAGAAAACTTGAAATAGACGGTACAAAAAAACGGTAAATACCATGAGTGGAGGCCAGAAAAGAAGAGTAGCACTTGCCAGATGCCTTGTAAGAGATGCCGTGCTTTATATATTTGATGAGGCACTAAAGGGACTGGATGAAAAGACAAAAGCGGTGGCAATGAGTGCTATAAAAGAGTATACTTGTAAAAGTAGTGTGATATTCGTAACACATGATATAAATGAAGCAAAAAGAGTTTGCAGACAGAATAGTGGAGATTTAAATATTTATGGGAATAAAATTGGAAAAAGCTCATGGAACGGCATATAGAGGGTATAACCCTTTTTGAGGTATCATATAAGTTTGCGCCGATATATGCAAAGAATCATTTTGCAAGAGCAAAGGATGAGTTTGTTATTTATTGTATTGACAGCGAGAAAAATAAGGGTGTTTTTATGGTTAAAGAATAATGAATATAAGTTTATTCCCATAAATACTGAGGATAGAAGTGCCAACCTTCTGCTTAATACGGATGACGGCATAATTTTAATCAGTAAAGATAAGGCCGTAAAAATTGAAGCAGACAGCGAAGTATTTACTCCGATAAGTATAGAGAAACCTTGTATTGCTGAGAATATAACAGAGATTTTCAACTTTGGGAGAGAGCGAAAAATTATCCTGTTATTTGTCGTGTAAGCGTGGAGGCGATGGCTGCCAACAGCTTTACATTTTTTTAAATATGATAAAGACAAAAATACTATAAAATTTGAAGATATATTACAGCCTGTATTTACAACAGAAAAATACAATGAAAAGATTTTTGACTCATTGTCTGAGGCGGACGGGCTTTATTATAAGATGGATTTTAATTATAACTATCCTCAAATCGGAAGTATGATGATAAAGGATGATGTGATATATGTATTCTTGAGTCGGATATTGTAAACCCGGCAGGTCTCAGTACTTATAAGTATTATTGGTATGTGGAAATAACCAAAGACGGAGTTTATAAAAAGAAAATTTGGGGAGCGGAAAGACTGGATAAACTACAGGGTAAGCGTGGTGTCAGAGGGAAAATTCAGTGCAGATAAGAAATATCTGATATTATCTCCTATTTTTAAAAACAGATGAATGGAAGGGTAAAACAAAAACTGCTAAGGCTTTCCGATTTGGAACTTTTGGATATCACATTGCCAAGAGGATACTCAAAGTTTAGAGTGCTGGATATTTTGACGAACATGCATTTATCAGCGATGAGGTGGATAAGATAGCGCTTTTGCAAAAATGACAGAAAGGTAATATTGTGAACGGTATAAAGAGAAATATATAGCATATATTATGATTTTTACAATTATAATATATGCGATAGTAAGATATTTTAATGTTGTAGAAGGCTATGTAAAAAAATATAACCAAAGCATTGATGCTGTTCGTGGTAGGTGCCATAATGGCATATATTATAAATATTCTTATGGATGCATATGAAGATTTACTCTTGAAAAATTTCATAACAAAAATCATAAGAATGGTATCAATAGTCTTGTCAATATTTACCTTTATGCTTGTGATAGTATTGCTTCTTGGAATAATTATCCCACAGCTTGTAAAAAAATATCATTTTTCTATAATGTACACCAATCCAAGTGATTTAAAACGCTTGATAGTTGATATAAGTAATAATGAGCAAATAAACAGTATTTTTAAAAATGTTTAATATTGATACCAATAATATAGATATTGCCGGATATATGACAAGGCTGATTAAAGAAGTAATGTCAGGTGTGGGAAATGTACTGAGCGGAGTATTAAGCGGTATATCGGGATTTTTAATACGATATTTTTCTTTTATTTATGGCAATTGTTTTTGCAATATATATACTTGTTGATAAGGAAAAGCTGGGAGTACAGGGAGATAAGCTTCTAAAGCATTCATTCCTTCAAAAAGAGACTTTATTATTGACATCCTTAGTATATTTAATAACAGTTTTAAGAAGTATTTTGTCAGTCAGGTAAAAGAGGCGATAATACTTGGGGTATTATTATACATAGTTATGTCTATAGCAAGATTACCGTATGCTTCATCTATCTCCATTCTTGTTGGTGTGACCGCACTTATACCGGTTATCGGTGCATATGCAGGACTTTTTATCGGTGCTTTGATGATACTTACAAAATCTGTGCAGAGCATGATAATATTTATAATAGTTCACATTGGTACAACAATTTGAAAAACAATATAATATATCCGAGAGTTGTAGGAAGCTCTGTAGGACTTCCCGGGCATGTGGGTTATAGTTGCTGTTTCACTTGGCGGAAGCATCGGAGGAATATTCGGTGTACTGGTTTGCAGTACCGGTAGCGGCAGGACTTTATTATATTCTAAAGAGAGAAACACAGAAGCGATTATAAAGTTTATAATTATATTGATTCAGATATGTATTTTTATGTTAAATCTATATTACATTTGCTTGATAAATCGACCTTAAACCATTATAATCTTTCTTAGGGAGAGCGAGGTATTATGTAATACATCCTGAAAGCAGAGGGTTTTTATGCCAAATACAAAAAAAGAACATGAGCCTGATGAGAAAAATCCTTTTATAAAGCAGACAATTATAGAGGATAAAAAAGAGCGTAATAAAAAGGCTGTCTCAGCGGCTTGCCTTGCTATTGTTTTTTGGAATGGTTGCAGGACCAAGTATGGCATTGACATCACATATTATAAACAAAAAAACATACTTAGCAAAAAGACAAAGACCACTATTGAAATTCCGAAGGAAGAAACTACAGTTGAGAGTAGTGAGGAAGTGGAATCTTCAGAACAGGTGGAAGACATAGTTGCATCTGCTATAGAAAGTATTGATTTGAACGAAAAGAATCTGGTGCAGATGTATGAGAGCCTGAGTAAGGTTGCAGAAAAAAAAGATAATACTATTGTAAAAATAAGTGCCGTCACTACAGACACTGACTGGTTTAACAATACATTGCAAAATGAAAGCAGTTGTTCGGGAATCATAATAGCAAAGTCGGGTGACAGCCTTATTGTTTTGGCTCCAAATATGGAAAAAGAGGGTGGAATAAAAGTCGGTTTTTATGACGGCAGTAATCAGGAAGCTACAGTAATCGGAAGCGATCAGCTGACAAATTTAATGATACTCTCTGTAGATATTTCTTCCATGGAAGAAAAGATAAAAAGCATTGAGCCTGTTGTACTGGGTAATTCATACCAGCTGAAAAAGGGTGCTTTTATATTGGCGGTAGGCAGTCCGGTGGGAGTATCAAGAAGTATCGATATCGGGAATATAACGGCAATTGACAAGAATGCAAGTTTTTTTGACGGATACGGAAGAGTAATATACTGTGACAAACATTTGGACAGCATAGGAACATTTTTGATAGATACATCAGGGAATCTGGTAGGTGTAGTTTCCAATCTTGATGACAGTTCATCCATATCAATGGCATATGGTATATCCGATTTGAAGGTGCTGATTGAAAATATGACAAATGGTGTAGGCTCTGCATACTTGGGAGTTCGTGCACTTGATATAGACAAGGAAAAAGCGCCTGAGGGTATGCCAAGCGGTATCTATGTCTCAGAAGTCAGGGCAGATTCACCGGCCTATAATATAGGGATACAATCAGGGGATATTATTTCCATGATTGGCAGTGAGGAAGTAAACTCCATAACAGGGTTTAAAAATATAATGGAAAAGCTAAAACCGAACCAAGTAGTAAATATAAAGGTGAATCGTTCAGGCAAAGACGGATTTACAGAATTGAATTTTGAGACAACTATTGGTGCCAGGAGCTAGAAGGGTAGAAAATGAAATTTATTGAAAGCTTAAAAGAAGGAATGCATATTTCAGAGGTTTATCTGTGTAAATCAAAAACTATTGCAGTATCAAAGACAGGTAAGGAATATGCCAGCCTCAGTTTGCAAGACAAGACAGGAAGCATTGACGCAAAGATATGGGATCTTTATTCTCCGGGTATCTCTGATGTAGATGCTATGACCTTTGTAGTGGTTGACGCTGAAGTTACATCTTTTAACAACACATTGCAGCTTAAGGTTGCAAGAATAAGAGAGGCTGATGCAAAGGAATATACAGCCTCGGACTATGTACCGGTATCTAAAAAAAGATATTGAAAAATGTTTGTAGAGTTAAAAGAAAAGATAAAATCAGTGAAGAATCCTTTCTTGAATAAGCTTTTGACCGCTATTTTTATAGAGGACTTTGAATTTCAATCTACATTTAAAGCATCATCGGCAGCAAAGACAGTGCATCACGGATTTCTTGGAGGACTACTTGAGCATACTATGGGAGTGGTGAAGCTTTGTGAATATTTTTTTGTGATAATTATGAGTCATTAAATCATGATCTTCTCATCACATCAGCACTCTGTCATGATATAGGCAAGACCAGAGAGTTGTCGGCATTCCCGGCAAATGATTATACTGATGAAGGTCAGCTGGTGGGACATATCGTAATAGGTGTTGAGATATTAAAAACTCAAATTGATAAGATTCCGGGATTTCCGAAGAAGCTTTCAAATGAGCTGATACATTGTATACTGGCTCATCACGGAGAGCTTGAATATGGCTCACCTAAAAAGCCTGCGCTTATAGAAGCTTTGGCACTCAATCTGGCGGATAATGCGGATGCAAAGATGGAGACATTTATTGAGCTGTTGGCACAGGGACAGGACGGAGCTACAGGATGGCTCGGTTATAATAAGTTACTTGAGAGCAATTACAGAAAGACAAGTGTATAATATAAAGTCGAGAACGTAGACTGATTATCAAAACAGTCTGCTAAGTTTAGTTATGGAGATATATGAAAACTGATAATACGGCAAGTTACAAAAAAAGGTGAAATGATAACAGTTGATATAACAGACTTTTGGAGAAAATGGCGAAGGCATCGGAAAAACCGATGCCTTCACATGGTTTATAAAAAGATACTGTTATAGGTGATAAAGTCACAGCAAAGGTGATGAAAACAAAGAAAAGCTACGGATATGCAAGACTTGACAGCATTATTAAGGAGAGCCCCTGACAGAATAGAGGCCAAATGTCCGGTGGCAAGAAGCTGTGGCGGATGTACATTACAAAAGCCTTGATTATAAGGCTGAGCTTAGACTAAAGCAAAACAAAGTGGAAAATCATCTAAAGAGAATAGGTGGGTTTGACCTCTCAAATGTAGAGATCGAAGAAATTATCGGTATGGAAGACCCGATAAGGTACAGAAATAAATCCCAATTTCCCTTCGGAAGAAAGAACGGTAAAAACATCACAGGCTATTTTTGCCGGTAGAACTCACAGCATAGTTGAGTTTGATGATTGTATAATAGGCATAGAAGAAAAATAAGATCGTATTAAAAACAGTGCTTGATTTTATGGATAAGTATAATATTCCTGCTTATGATGAGGAGAGCCGCAAAGGTGTGGTAAGACATGTGCTTATCAGAAAGGGCTTTTGCCACAGGTGAGCTGATGGTGTGCATAGTTATAAATGCAAACAATATGCCACATGATGATAAGCTCGTGGAGAACTTATGTGCCGCACTTGGTGGTGATTTAAAATCTGTTTCCATCAATATAAATAAAAAGAATACCAATGTCATATTGGGAGATACAACAGTTACTCTTTATGGAAACGGATATATAGAGGACTATATAGGTGATGTAAAGTTTAGAATATCACCACAGTCATTTTATCAGGTAAATCCTGTACAGACTAAAAAGTTGTACGGTAAAGCTTTGGAATATGCCAATCTTACAGGTAAAGAAACAGTATGGGATATGTACTGCGGTATAGGAACGATTTCACTTTTTCTTGCAAAGTCTGCAAAGTTTGTCTACGGTGTTGAGATAGTTGATGCCGCCATACAAAATGCAAGAGAGAACGCAAAGCTTAACAATATAGAAAATGTAAAATTCTTTGTAGGCAAGGCGGAAGAAATCATCACAGATGAATATGAAAACGGTAATATAAGAGATATAGATGTCATAGTGGTAGACCCGCCAAGAAAAAGGCCTTGATAAGCTTGCAATAGATACAATGCTGAAGTTATTGCCAAAGAGAATAGTATATGTAAGCTGTGATTCATCTACACTGGCAAGGGATCTGAAATTGCTTTGTGAGAAGGAATATGAACTTAAGAAACTTACTGTGGTGGATCAGTTTGCGAGGAGCTATCATACGGAGAGTGTGGTGGTGATGGAGAGAAAGTAAGTATATTTATAAAATATTGAAAAATGTAACATATGAGGAGTATGAAATGGTTAATCTGATAGGTGAAAAAGTAAAGCATAAAAACATTAGGAATAGGAGAAATTATTTCTATTAAGGAAAACTATATAACGGTTAAGTTTGTTTCTAAAATCTCCACTTTTTAAATATCCTATTGCCTTTTGAAAATTATTTAATTCCGGAAGACGGTAAAATATCTGATGCTGTTAATATTGAATTAAAGATATCCAAGGAACTTGAAGCTAAAAAGAAAGCTGAGAAGGAAGCCGGAAAAAAATTGAAGAAGATCGACAACGACAGAATATGTATCAAGAAAAAGAAAAATAAGAAAAAAAGCTAACAATTCAGGCAAGGCTAATGGTAAATATGGTAAAAAGACACGAAGTAAATCTCTTAAGTATTTAGTTTTTCAAGATGAATATTATGAAGAAGAATGTGAAGGTCATTTCATACTTATAAGAGGAATTAAAAAGCAGCGGAGTTGTTAATTACAGAGATCCGTTGTTTGATGTCATTTCAGGTGATATCATATTTCATTGTGTGAAGGGATATATAAGGGCTGTTAGTATTGTAAAAGACATGTACTTTTAATAGTTCGTCTACAGACTTTACAGGTGAGAATAGAGTCAGTAGTGATAACAATAATATGAGAATAGATTCTGAGTATTATGTTTTAGAAAATCCCTGTGAAGTGTGATGCTAATATTTTTAAATACACTTGCAGGTGTAGACAAAGACACAAGTGAAAATGAAGAATATCTATTCGGGTTAGATAATGAATCAGCTAAAAGTTTACTTACATATATATTTAATAGAAATAGTTTTATGAAGAGCATAATTATTTTGTATGCCAATTTAGACGGCATGCCGGTTATTGCAAATAAAGAGGAGTTGTATACTAATTGTAAAACATTGGATAAATATATTGAATCAAGAACAGACCCTGAATATTCTTATGCCTTGGATTTGATTAAGCGTGAATCTGTTTTGTAGCAATACAGATGAATGGAGAATATAAATTTTTATCCAAGCAGGTTTGTAGGATATCAAAATAATTCAAGATTAAAACATATGAATAATCGTTGGAGAGACGGAAGAGAAACTAACCCTGCAATCAGTTATGTATTAAAGGAGGAGAGCTACCCCTGATATAGAGCTTGAAGTTTTATATAGAGAATATTGTGAAAGACTAGGCTTTGAAGCAATGGAGAAAGGTTCCTTTGGAAATGATCATAAATATTGGAAAGTAGATAAATGATTATTAAAGTGTTAGTATTAGGATAGATAAAAGAGTGTCATTCAAAGTGCCAAAATGGCACTTTGAAATTTTTAATTATTCCTTTTGTGCTTTTCTTTATATAATAAAGCACAAAAGGAAGTATAGCTATGAATACAGATAATATAAAAATTATAGAGAAAACAATGGTATAATTACTGCGACGGAAGCTGATAAATACGGTATTGACTCATGGTATCTACAGATATGGTTAGAAAAGGGAGAGCTTGAGAGAATTGCGCGAGGAATTTATTTTGATAACGGTTTTGACAACTATGATGAAATGTATTTCTTTCAACTTAAAAATAAAGTATGTATATACTCCTATCAAACTGCTCATATATACATGGACTAACTGAAAGACTTCCATATGTAAAATGAAGTTACAGTATATCAGGGTATAATCCATGGAGATTTAAGGGGATGGTTAATGTACATCAAGTAAAAAAGGATTGGTATAAAATCGGTGTTGTAGAAAAATACAGACATGGGAAATCCTGTCTATGTCTATGATATGGAAAGGACTATTTGTGATATAGTTAGAGATAGGAAAAGACAGGATCCGGAGATATTTTTCAAAAGCTTGGAAATTTTATCTTAAAAAGCTCAAAAGATATATGGAAGCTTAGAGATTACGCAAATATATTTGGCATATCAGAACGGATTGAAAGTATTTTGGAGGTGCTTGCTTATGAATAGAAGACAGTATTACAAGTAAACTGAGAAATAAAAGCCAGGTCACTTGGTCTGAATTATAATCTGGTGTTAAAGCAAATTTTTTCGATGAATTTCTAAAAATTGTCAAATAGTAAATATCAAGAAAATTTTATGCTAAAGGGAGGAATGCTTTTTAACATATACACTGGTGTACAAAATAGGTCAACTCAAGATATTGATTTTTAGTTAAAGGGGTAAGGCTTGATTCGGTAGAGATTAGAAAAATTCTTGATATTGTTTTTATATGATGAGTCTAGAACCGGGGTATGGTTTTGAGACTGTAGGAGATTGTGATGAAATAAGACTGGAAGATGAGTATGGTGGATTAAGATTTCACATTGTTGGACATTTATCCAATATGAGGATTAAATTTGCAATAGATATTGCAACCGGAGATCCGATATATCCATTTCCAAAACTGGATGATTATACGACTGTTATTGGAGAGAAAATAAAGTTGATGCTTTATCCTCTGGAATCTGTCATATCAGAAAAGCTTCAAACAGTTTTTGACCAGAGCTGAGAACAATAGCAGAAGCAAAGATTTTTATGATATATACACAATATTAAAAACTAAAAACGAATAAAAATAAATTTTGATTCATTGAAAGTTGCGGTATCACTTACTTTTTTTAAGTATAGAAATACCATATTGACTAGAGAAGACTCATTAAATATTGCAAACAGAATATATAATGATAAATATATTAAAGATAGATGGATAAGATATAAAAATAAGAATCCATATGCTAAAGATATAGAATTCGAATCTATTATGGATGAGATAATCAAACTTATAGAGATGGTCATGTAAATAGAATTGTCACTTCAAAAGTTATTTTTAAGTTTGTTTGAAATGTTTCAATTAAGAAGCATAATACGCACTAAAAAGGAAGACTATGCAATTAGTATGGATTGATTTTTCAAAAGAAGACAGACAAAAAGGCGCTGGATGCTATCAATATTCTAAGTGAGCAGGAGTCGGTTGATGAGCTTGGGGTAGGGACTATATATTACATAGAAGTGGGACAGAGTAGTTATATATTGATGTATGTTGGGAGGTGATGTTTTGACGGATAAGAACTGGAATCTTGAGCTAAATGAATATATACGCCAAGGTGAACCGGATAAGGTAGAAAAGAGTAATGCATGGAAAACTGCTATTGGGCTTCAGGATGTAGACGGACTTAAGCCTTCAAAATACTTGGTTGAAACTGCAAAAGATCATATTGAAGGCAAAATCAGTATTTCTGAAGCGGACAGGCTTATCGTTAGTTTTTCATAAAGAGAGAAAAGACAGGGATGGTATTGAAGCAGATACTAAAGAAGCGGATATTGTATCTGTAAGAATCGCAAAAATTACTTGGCGAGAAGACATTTCAATTTTCACCGGTAGAATTACAAAACATTCATCGTAGATTATTTGAAGGTGTACTTCATTATGCCGGAAGAATAAGAGATTACAATATTACCAAAAATGAGTGGGTACTTAAGGGAGATACAGTACTGTATGCATCATTTGACAGTATCAGGGCTACACTTGATTATGACTTTTCACAAGAGAAGAACTTTTCCTATAAGGGACTGAATATACAGGAGGCCATTAGACATTTTGCCAAATTCACATCAGGAATATGGCAAATTCATCCGTTTGGAGAAGGCAATACAAGATCAACTGCAGTATTTGATTATTAAATACTTAAAGACATTCGGTTTTACCATAAGTAACGATACATTTGCCCAAAATTCACGGTATTTCAGAAATGCTTTAGTACGAGCAAATTATAACAATCTGAGAGCAGGTATTCATGCTACAAGTGAATTTCTTGAATTATTCTTTGAAAATCTTTTAATGGATACGAAGCACGATTTGAAAAATCGATATATGCATATTGATTTTGATGGCCAAAGTGCCATTCAAAGTGCCAACAAATCTGTTTCAAAATGCCAAAATGGCACTTTGGAAATGTCTTTGGAAGAATTAGCTATTATAAATGCTTTTAAAAATTAATCCGGCATTAACTCAAAAGCAGATTTCGGAGATTGTAGGGAAGTCAGAGAGAACAATTAAGAGATGTACCGTAGAAATGCAGGAAAAAGGTTTAATTGCTAGAGAGAATGGAAAACGAAACGGTAAATGGAAGATACTTATAGAAGTGAATTAAGTGAACTGAAAAAGTTGAATAAATAAATTTTGGTGTAGTCTTTGTACTACACCATTTTTTAAATATGTGTGACTATAAGTACTTAATAAAAGCTATGATATTAAAAATAAAAAAATTTAAAAAAACGATGCAATAAAATGCAGTCCTCGTGCATTAATATAGTGAAAGGGTAAATAAGAGAACTTAAAAAAAGACAGTATTATCCATATAAACGTCGACGGTGGATGATAAATCTACTGAAGAACTCATGACCTTTCTAAAAATAAAAACGCTTGTATTAACAGATTGGTAAAATTATTTTCACTGTACACGGAAAGGATGGAAAATATGAAAAAGATTAATAAATCAGGTAAGAGTTTAATAGGTGCGGTTACAGTATCTTGTATGTTATTTGCAGCAGGAATGACAGGAGTTCCATATTATGGAAGCACCTTTGTTGCCAAGTCAAAAGTATCCAAATCATATAAAGCAACAAAGAAAATAACAGCTGATGAGGCTAAAAGAATTGCACTTACACACGCAAAGTTAGCGGAAAAGGACGTGACTTTTGTTAAAGTGGAGCTTGAGGATAATAACAGATATGAGTATGATGTTGATTTTTACAGCGGAAATTTAGAATATGATTATGAAATTGATGCAGTGAGCGGAGCAATATTATCAGCTGATAGGGATATTGAGAACTATGTGATTCCTACACAGCCAAGCACAGCAGCGGCTAATACTCAAACTTCAGAGATTTCAGTAGAAAGAGCAAAGCAGATAGCACTTTCACATGCAGGAGTCGGATCTGCAAGATTTAAAAAGGCAAAGCTTGATTATGAAAACGGTGTTAAAGTTTATGAGATCGAGTTCAAAGTTGGAAACTTGGAATATGAATATGATATCAATGTTTCAAACGGAGCTATAATCTCAAGCAGCGTAGAGGTAGATGATTAATAGAGATATATACTTACAGTCAGTCCGGGGTGAATCTCGGCTGATTTTTATGTATAACAGTAAGTCGGG